>Ga0208767_1004142_pt1 | contig 10302 bp, 21 predicted proteins | sample VirMetDEL_Mar_21_FD_184514 | JGI IMG/M metagenome (GOLD analysis project Ga0208767, IMG submission 184514) | Aqueous microbial communities from the Delaware River and Bay under freshwater to marine salinity gradient to study organic matter... | ecosystem: Environmental > Aquatic > Marine >... | reverse complement strand
GTTAATGAACAAGTTTCTTTAAAGTGGAATAATCCTAGATTAGGAATTAATTGGCCTATTGATAATCCTATTTTATCTCATCGCGATGCTTAATTTTAAACAGTATGTAAAAGATGTTCCTGATTTCCCTAAACCGGGAATTGTATTTAAAGATATTCAACCTTTATTAGAGGATGGAAAAGTCCTAGACAAGGCCTTAGAAGAAATGTTAAACAAAGTTGATAAACCTGATTATTTTGTAGGTATTGATTCTAGAGGTTTTATATTTGCCTCAACAATGGCTCAAAAAACAAATAATGGGCTTAAATTAGTTAGAAAAAAAGGCAAATTACCCCCTCCTACTATTGAATTATCTTATGATTTAGAATATGGTTCAGATACTCTAGAAATTCAACCAGGTAAAGGTAGAGTAGTAATCGTAGATGATGTTTATGCTACTGGGGGGACAATGAATGCTGCTGAACAATTATGTGTAAAAGCAGGATATGAAGTTATAGGTAAAGTTGTTTTAATTGATTTGGCTTTTTTACACGAGCCAAATGATGTAAAAAGTTTAATTAAATATGAGTAGAGTTTTTATAGTAGCAGTCCCTGATGAAATAAATGTTCAAGGAGAAATTTTAGGTAGCCCTGTTATTTTTAGTGGGGTTGGAAAAATTAATGCAGCCATGGCTGCCTATAGAGCATTTAGTGAAGGTTATAAGGAAGTTATCAATATTGGTTCATGTGGATCTATGAAACTCCCCCCAGGACAGTTAGTAAAAGTAGGTCAAGTATTTCAAGATATTGATGCTACCCCATTAGTTGAATATGGTCATACACCTTTTGAAGCATCTAGTAATCAAATTGTATTAGATACTAATTTTGATACAACTTGTTTTACTACTGATTATTTTTATGATGGAAATCAACGTTTAAAATATTCTGAAAATTATCTTAAAATGGTAGGTAAGTGTACTATATTTGATATGGAATGTTTTTCAATCGCTAAAGTGTGTCGACGATTTAATATTAAATTTGACGCATATAAATGGGTAAGTGACGATGGGGACGCTAATAGTTGGAAAGAAATGTGTAATATAGGATTTGAAAAAGTAAAAGAAATACTTAATGAAAGCAAAGTTAATTGATATAGTAAAAGAAACTACAACAACTAATCGTTTTTATCTTAGACCGGATTCTAAACCTACATTTAAACCTGGTCAGTTTGTATCTTTAGATTTACCTATTGATGAAAAACCATCTAAACGAATCAGACATTATTCAATAGCTAATTCTCCCTCTCAGGATACTTATGAATTAATCATAGTAAAAAAACCTGGAGGAAAGGGCACAGATTATCTTTGGAACACATCCATAGGAGAAGAAATTGAATTTACAGGACCTTCAGGTATTATGACAATGGGGGAAGATACTAATAAAAATTATATTTTTATTTGTACTGGTACTGGTATTTCTCCATTTAAATGTATGCTTGAACATATTAGAGAAAATAATATAAAAACTGGAGATATTCATTTAGTATTTGGTACTCGAGATAAAAAAAGTATCTTATACTATGATGAAATGATTCAATTGGAAAAAGATATACCTCAATTTAAATACCACATAATTCTTTCTAGAGAAGAGTGGAATGATAAAAAAGGTTATGTACATTTAATTTACGAACAAATAATTCAAGATTATTTTAGTCAAATCGAAGAGGGTTCTTATAATGGTTTAGATATTGAGTTCTTTATCTGTGGTTGGAAAGACATGGTTAAGGAAGCTCGAGCTAAATTACAAGAATTAGGGTTTGATAAAAAGCAAATCAAAATCGAAATTTATGAGTAAAATATTAGTTATAGGAGATAGCTGCACAGATATTTTTAGGTATGGAGAGGTTACTCGATTAGCCCCTGAAGCCCCTGTTCCCGTTATTAAACCCGTAAAAGAAAAATCAAATCCTGGAATGGCTGGTAATGTAGTAGCTAATCTAAAGGCATTAGGTGTTAAAGTAGATTTTATTACAAATAAAACAGAAATACGTAAAGTAAGATATGTCTGCTCAAAATATAACCATTTACTATTGCGTGTAGATGAAAATGATAAATGTGAAAGAATAAAATGGACAGATGAAGAAGATTCTTCTACCCCATTTGATGCCGTTATTATTTCAGATTACTGTAAAGGATTTTTAGAAGAAGAAGATATAGAAATTATTTCAAAAAGTTTTGAATGTCCTGTATTTTTAGACACTAAAAAGATACTAGGTAAATGGGCTTATAATGTTGATTTTGTTAAAATTAATTCTTTAGAGTATAAAAATAATAAAAAAGTTTTAGACAATGATCCTATTCTAAATAATAAAATAATTGTAACTAGAGGACCCTCGGGGTGTGATTACAATGGTAAAAATTATCCTACAACTAATGTTCCTGTAAAAGATATTTCAGGGGCAGGTGATACGTTTTTATCAGGCTTAGTAACTGAATATGTTAAAACTAAAAATATAAGTAGAGCAATTAAATTTGCTCAAGAATGCACAACTATAGTAATTCAAAAATCAGGAGTATCAACAGTATGAATAAATCGTTTGAAATAGTAGAAACACAATTTGGTAATTTTCTTATCAATGAGTATGACTTAATTGGAAATTTTATTAAAACCCAAAAATGTTGGGAATACCACTTATATGAATTTTATTCTAAAATTTTAACTAAAGATAGTTATTGTATTGATGCCGGGGCTAATCTTGGTTTTCATACTATCCAATTTGGAAATTTAGGTAAAAAAGTATATGCTTTTGAACCCCAATCTTTAGTATTTAATCAGTTATGTGCTAACATTTTGTTTAATGACCTAAATGAAACCATTATCCCATATAGCCAAGCTTTAGGTGAAAAGTTTGAAAAAAAACAATTATGGAATATTGAACATGAGGATTGGGTTGGTAACGGAGCTCATAACTGGGGGGGTAGAGGAATAATCCAAGACAGTTATGGTGGTGAACGAGCATCTTCTAATAAATTTAGAGAATATGATGTTGTTGAAGTTATAACATTAGATTCTCTTAATATTCCTAAATGTGACCTTTTTAAAATAGATATTCAAGGATATGAATACTTTGCTTTTTTAGGAGCTAAACAACTTTTAGAATCTAATAAACCTGTTATTTTATTAGAAAACCCATTAAGTGAGGATGAGTGTGATATCAAATCAAAAATATTCCTTAAAAAAATAGGATATGAATTTTATAGGTTTGGAATTGGAAATAAAGAAGATTGTATTGTTATTCACCCCGAAAGTGAAAATTATAATAAAGCTAAAGAAATTATAGATTTAATTGCTCCCAAATATAACATTTATCTAGATTAATGAAAACATCTGTAATTACATTTAGTAGAAATGATGGATATAAGGAAAAAGAAAGATTTGCTATCCATTTAAATACCCTTTTAGATACATTTGATGAAGTCAATTATGTAGACTGGAACTCAGAAGGTAGAAGTTTTTTATATGAAGTAGAAGATCTAGTCCCTAAAACAGGAAGAATTAAACATTTTGTAATCCCACCTTCAGTACATAAAATGTATTCTACTTTTATTCCCGATTTACCTGTTTGTTTTGGACCTACATCATTTAATCTAGCTTTAAGAAGAACTGATGCTGATTGGGTAGTAGCTACTACCACAGATAATATTCCTCCTACTAAAGAAGAATTACACGAGATAATAAATAATAGTGATAATAATACGTTTTATACTGTAAGTAGACGTGAAATAGATTATGCTGAGGCACTACGTAATATTGATAATTTAACTGAGTATAGACAATATTTAAAAGAAACAACTGAACCCCGTTATTACTCTGCTAAGGTAACTCCTAATGATAATTATAGTTTAATTAATTGTTGCGGTGATTTTCAATTAGCTCCTAGAAAGATATGGTGGGATGTTAAAGGATTTGAGGAAAATATGTTTTACAATTGTTTTATTGATACTAATGTTCAAAAGAAAGTTGCATTGGCAGGATATAAATTAGAAGCATTATTTGATTTACCTATGTATCATATGTCCCATGAGAACATTTTACCCCAAGCTCACACAGATAAACTCCACAAAAACGCAGACAAAAACCCCCCTAAGTATAATGATGCTTGGGAATGGGTTGAGTTTTTTAAAGAATCTCAGAATGATGAGGATTGGGGACTAGGTTCATCCCAAATTGAGTTTGAATGGGTTTAAAAATAAAATGTTATGCATAGAACACAAAAAGAATATTTAATTTCTGTTTTTCTCCCAAGTAGAAAACGCCCCCAACATTTAGATAAAACCCTTAACTCCCTAATAGATTTATCAGATAAAACATTAAATAATTTTGAAATTATTGTTAAAGTTGATTTTGATGATACCGAAACTCTTAATTATATACAACAATGGGATAATGTTCATGAGAATATTACTTTTGTTGTAAATTCTAGATTAAAGGGGTGGAATAACTTAGTAGATTTTGTAGAAAACCTAATTGATATTTCTAAAGGGAAATATGTGTGGAATTTAAATGATGATTGTTGGCTATTAACCCCAAATTGGAACCAGATTCTAGAACAACAATTAACAGATTTTTCTGTATATTATCCTGATATTAATTGGGATTTGGATTTAAATGGATACCAACATAATTTTAGATATGCTTTTCCAATTTACCCTAAAAAATTAAAAGAAATTTGGGGTTTCCTCTGCCCCCACAATAATATTGATAATTGGATTTTAGATATTGTTAATAAATGTTCATCCCCCCCATGGAATGAAAAAGTAAAAACTTATATTGATGACATTGTAATTCACCACTGTCAAATCCCAGATGAAACTTCTCAAGATAAATTAGAAACAGTTCCACAAAATTTTAATTTAAGAGATAGTTATAGGAATAGTGCAGTTTTTTTCCATTGTGTTAATTTATTAAAAGAACATAAAGAATATTTAAGATGGGATGCTATCCACAAACACAACATAGTAAATAACTACATAAATACTAATGAAAAACCACCTTTTAATTAGAATTTATAATATTTATAAACAAACCCCTCTACTATGGAAAAAGATACTAAAACCAAAAAAAGGGAGGTAACTAACATTGAACTTGTTTACGGAAGTAAAGAAGATCTTGTTAGCTTAGCTTCAAAGGAAGAGTTTGTTAACTTTATTTTAGAAGACAGCTTAAAAACAATTACGAAGGCAATTAACGAAAATTTGGAGAAGGTTGAATTATTTAATATATTAAACCTGTCATTAATTGTTGAACTAGATAAATCTAAGTATAAAAATGTTTTAGAACGTATTATACAACGTTATGTTGAAATCGAGGATTATGATAAATGTATTGAAATTCAATCTCTTATAAATAAATTATGAAAAAGTGGAAATACTACACCCTAACAGATCTAAATAAAGAAGCAGTAGGTACTTTATATGCTGAAGATATAAATGAAGCTTATTTAATTGCTAGCAGAATGAAAAATCTCCCACTTATAAAATTTAAAGAAATATTTGGAGTTGAAAAGTTATGAGTAAAGAATTTGAAGGAATAGATGACATTAAGGATTTATTTAATCAAATCTTAGGTTCAGAAGTTATTATAAAAGATAATATAGATGCTACTGAAGAAGGGGTATTTATAGTTTTTATTAAAAAGTTAGAAGAAGCTTACAATGTTGAGAACCAGTTATTTGATATTGGTGGTTTAGAATTAGCTAAAATAACTGATCCACTTTGGTTTGTCTTAGAAAATTCATTTAAATTTTTGTACGGAGAAGAAGCAGCTGATTTAATTTGGTGGTATATCTTTGATCGTTTCAACCCAGATGGTTCAGTTGTCCCATTAGAAGATGAAAATGGAAAGGAATATATTTTTAAAGATGCTAAAGATCTCTGGTCTTATATTAAATACAGATTTCCACAAGATTCTGAAGAATAATTTGGTTTTGTAAAAAAATCTTCGTATATTTACGAAAATTTTAAAAGTTACGTATAGTTATAAGTTATGAGACTAGAAATGATTCCTTGTATTAAGTGTAAGCAAGATATGCCCAAGCTTAGGTTAGAAAAGTATGGCTATCGAAGCTGTGTAAATTGCTCTACAACTGGGGCTTACCGTGCTGTTACTACTACTCATGGAGAAGGAGACCATACGTGGAATGACATTCAATTAATGACCCCTGAACAGTATAACTCTTACCAAAAATTAGAGGCAGCTAATAGTGGTAAAAAAATAACCCCTGAATTTAATAATTTTGATGATGAAGATCGTAACCTTCAAGGTCCATTTATTATCAAAGAGTTAGAAGACTAATGCCTAAAGCAAAACCACTTACTAAAGAACAAATTGTCGCTGCTCAATCTCAAACATTAAGTAATATGGCTGCTGCTAGGTGGTTAAATTGTTCATACCAACACTATAAAAAATGGGCAAAGCTTTATAAAGATGAAGAAACTGGGAAAACTTTATTTGAAAAACATTTAAACCCCTCAGGTAAAGGAATCCCAAAGTTTCTACGTTCTTCTGGCAAAGAACCAGCATTGTTAGATATTATTGAAGGTAGAATCAATGCTGCTTCATTTTCTCCTGAAAAAATTAAGTACAGACTTGTAAGTGAGGGATATTTATTAGAAGAATGCTCCAACTGTGGTTTCCATGAACGTAGGGTACTGGATTATAAAATACCCTTGTTATTACATTTTAAAGACGGAAACAAGAAAAATTACCGCAAAGAAAATATAGAGATGTTGTGTTATAACTGCTTTTTCCTCTCTGTGGGAGATGTATTTAATAATAAACAAATAGAAGGAATAGAAGACCATAAACCAGTAAACCAAAGTGAAGTTGACTGGGAGTTAGATGATTACACTAAACAACGTTTAAAAGAACTAGGTTTAGGGGAGGATGATAAAGATGATGATCTTGATATCGTAGCTTACTTATGAAAAAGAAACGTACTCGAAATATAAAAAGAAAAAAACACGATAAGTTGGTTAATGATTATGATAATCAAAAAAACAAACACCTTGAACGTTTAGCTAAAAAAATGTTGGAGAACGACGAAAAATTTAGTAAATTACGTGAAAAGGGAATTGATGATAGTTTCTTAGATTTATTTTAATTATGGCTTATTCTGTAAACGTAAAAAATTATCAAGAATTTGAAGACCTTATTTACAATAAGGACTTAAACATTTCTAAAGCTTGTGTTGATGGGGTTTTGGAAAACCTCAATACTAAAAAACGTCATGTGCACGTTTTGGAAATAATGATTGAGGATGAAGATAAAATAATGGATTTAACTGTTGATAGAAGAGATTTTATTGATACTTTAGAAAAAAATCTTGAAATCCATGCTTACCATGAGGAGTATGAACGTTGTGTAGAAATACAAAATGCAATTCAAAAACTTAAAAATAAATAATTATGAAACTTTATAGATACGATTCAAAATCACTTCAATTTAAAAAATTCCCAATTTCAACTCAAGCATTTAAAGCTATATTTACAGGGGTATTTATTTTTTTATTTTTAGGAATGAGTACAACAGAACTTCCTACTAAATACATTACTGATACTGAAAATGTGCTTCTAATAAAAAACCAGAATGAGTTTAATGAAGAAAAGTTAATTTTAAAACTTAAAGAACTTAATCTACCTTACCCACACATTACTTTAGCTCAAGCCAAATTAGAATCAGGTGAGTTTAGTTCTCGTATTTTTAAAGAAAACCATAATTTGTTTGGTATGAAAGAAGCTAGAGTTAGAATTAATTTAGCTCAAGGTACCCAATATGGTCATGCTTACTATGCTAATTGGGAAGAAAGTGTATTAGACTATGCTTTTTGGTATGCTAGTTATGCACGTAAATGCAACTCAGAAGAACAACTTTTCCAATTGTTGGATCAGCAATATGCTGAAGCTAATCAATACGTATCATCATTAAAACGTATTATAGCAAATCAACAATTAAAGGAAAAGTTTAACTAATGGCAAGATCACAAACAACAACGTTAAAGCAAGATAAACCTAAAATCAAAAGACCAGGTATCCATGCAAAAACTAAATCATCAAAACTGAAATCAAGTAAAAATTATACTAAAAAGTATAGAGGACAAGGAAAGTAATTAATTAAATTAAATATGTTATGAGTAAAAATTCTCCACGTCAAACTTACCAAGCTAGTCAAGAATGGTTAAAATGGGCTAAATCAAAGTATCCTATTTTAAAAAAGAAGAAAAAAACTGTTCAACAACCCCCTTTTAGTGAGTATTAATGGATTTTGATCAAGATTCATTTGGTAGTTTTAAAGAATTCTTTTATAATGTAGATGATGAGTTTTTAGTAAAAATGATTTTATATGATCCAAAAAGTATTTATAGGCTATGTGCTTTTTTATCATTAGATCTTCAACTAGAAAAAGAATATTTAAAAAACCAAATAAAAAAACCTAATTAAAAATTTGGAGTCCCGAAAGGGACTTCGTATATTTACCCTGTAAATGAGTTAATAAAAATAAAGGTTATGTAAAGATGAGTCTTTGGAAAATTACAAATTATAACAAATATGGGGCTTTAAGGTCTCGTATTATTCATTTACCTGAGGGTAAATCTTTTTCAATTGGGAAGGGGTTTGGTAAAAGTGTATTTGTTCAAAAATTTAAGTATGAACATAATGACATATATCCACCCCATCTATATGATTCTAGAGATGGTAATAGATATATTTTACCTACTTGGCAAAAAGTAGACCCTAATACCACTCTTAAAGATATTAATTGGATTAAACCAGAACTTAAAAGTAAATCTCTTTTCCAACCAGAAAAAGAAGATACTCCTAATTCTTGGGAATTTAAATCATCTTCAAGTGATGTTACTTATATAGTCAGCTTTACTAAAAAAGGAAACCTTAAATGTACTTGCCCCGGTAGTTGGAGAGCAAAAGATCGGGAGTGTAAACATATTAAAGAAGTAAAAGCAAATGTGTAAAGTTACTTGGTGTGAAAAAGAACCATTAAAATATATGAATGGTAACCCTAAAGCATATTGTGCTTACCATGTTCAGTATAAACAATATGCTAGTAATGCTCCATCTCGTCCTTGGTTAATGTATAAAGTAGAAAAAATATTAGCTGAAGATTTAGTTTGTGAGCATTGTGGATTAGATATGGTAAAACAATATGGCCAAGAAAATTTCAAATCCATAATTACCGCAATGGATGTTGATCATATTAATCCTAGTATTAAAGGAACACTTGAAGGTGAACAACCAAACAACTATCAGTTACTTTGTAAAATGTGTCATGTAATTAAATCCCATAAAGAGGGAGATTTTATAGCAAAAAAATATAGATAATGAGAAGAGGTAGACCATCAGAACAACCAGCAGTAGTAAAACAAAAACGTGTTGAAACCTATTATGAAGTACCATCTAAACCAGAATTAGGTTGGAAATCAGTTTGGCATCACGATTTAGATAAGTCAAAAGTTGGACCTTGGAGAACAGAACATACCCCACCTAAAGGATATAAACATCCAAAAGTTCAAATTAATAAACAACAAACTTATGGTGGTATGCCTGTAGTTATAGTATTTAAAACTTCAAATAGATCAAATGCTAAAACTAAAATGAAAGTTTGGAATAATACAAACATAGATCACATCATAACACAAGATAAACTTCCAGGTGTGCCTGATAAAGCAGAAATACTAGAATTAGGTGTAGGTGAAAGTTTTATAAAAAAGTGGCAATCTGAGTATAGCCTATAATATTTATAAACAAAAGTATTAAAATAATAAAGATATGGGAACAAGAGCTTTAGTAGGATTTATATCAACAGATGCAGCAGGGAATCACGTGTTAACATCTACCTACAATCATTATGATGGTTATCCTGAAAATTTAGGTAAAGGTTTAGACAATCATTATTCATCACCTGAAAAAGCAAGAGAAATTGCTAATATGGGTTACATTTCTTACCTAGATCCAGCTTCAGGAGAAATTGAAGCAAAACATAAAGAACCAGCTGGTCAAACTAAATTAGCAGATAATTTTGAAGATGCTATGATGGAAGTAGCTCAAATGGGTGATTCTTATGGTGCTAATTACATTTACATTTATGATACTTATAACAATATGTGGGTTAATGCTTCATTAGGTGGGGGTACTCGTAAAGCAATGAATAAGTTAGGTGAAGAATTGTTTGATATGGCTCGTGATTTTGATGAAATAAATTCTGATGAAATGAATGAAGATTATAATGTTAAATGGAAAAAATTCCTAA
>Ga0208767_1004140_pt1 | contig 10303 bp, 13 predicted proteins | sample VirMetDEL_Mar_21_FD_184514 | JGI IMG/M metagenome (GOLD analysis project Ga0208767, IMG submission 184514) | Aqueous microbial communities from the Delaware River and Bay under freshwater to marine salinity gradient to study organic matter... | ecosystem: Environmental > Aquatic > Marine >... | reverse complement strand
TGTGCAACCATTCTAAATGCACTGCCAGCATTGTCCAATTGCTTTGTAACTTGTTTTCCTATCTGTGCCGCTACATCAGCAGTTGCTTCTGCTAGAGCTGCCGTTGCTTTACTGGCTGCACTTACAAATCCACCAATAAGTCCACCAACTACTGGTATACCTTTCAGTGCTTCACCAAAACTGTCACCTACACCGCCAACTACTTTACCAGTTGTTTTTAACAAACCAGCTGCTATGTCGATACTCTGGTTTAAACTGCTGAAACTTTCTTGATTGTCTTGTACTGCTGAGGCTGCATCAGCAACTGATACGCCAAAGTTACCAAGATTTCTTACTGTGCCACTTACTGCACCAGCAAATCTTGCAGAACCTTGAGTGTTTTTATCCAAGCCTTTGGTGTTTTCACCCGTTGCTAGGGTATTAGAATTAAACATTTTGCGAGCTTTATCTAAAGCCATTTCAACTTTAGAAACTTCTTTAGGATCCACAGTCTTACCTTGTGCAAGAGTCTGTTGTAAAGCCAGTATAGCCCTGGTCAGTTCTTGGGTGGTTTCGTCATCTGCCATTTTTATTAATACCCGTTTTTAAGCCGTATAAGTACATTATAAACTATATTTATGGTAGGAAATTACATGGCAGAAAACACTAGCCCAAACCCATTGGCTAAACATTTTAGGCAACCAGCAATTTACATCAAATTGCCATCCGGCGGTGCTTGGAATGACGAAACAAGTATAAAAGCTACACCAAATGAGGAATATGCAGTCTATCCAATGACTGCACTTGATGAGATAAGTTACAGAACTGCTGATGCATTGTTTAACGGTTCAGCAGTAGCAGACGTAATTAAAAGTTGTATTCCAGATATCATTGATCCTTGGCAAATTAGCACTGCTGATCTTGACACACTGCTAATAGCAATACGTATTGCTAGTTTTGGGCATGATATGGACTTTACCAGCAGGTGTCCAAGTTGCGAAGAAACAAACGACTTTGGCATTGATCTAAGAGAAATATTAGAACAAATAAAAATGCCTGACTTCAGCGAACCAGTTGTAAATGGTGATATGACAATTTACTTCAAGCCGTTATCTTACAAAGATCAAAACGACAGTAACTCACAACAGTTTCAAGATCAAAAAATGTTAGAATCACTGCCAACTTCTGATATGCCAGAAGCAGAAAAGATAGAAGCACTTAGGCAAGCATTTGTCAATGTAAGTGTGCTTACACTAAATGCTATTGCTGATAGTATTGCTATGATAAAGAGTGGTGATGATGTAGTAGTAAACAAAGAACATATCAAAGAGTACTTGCAAAACTGCGATAACAAAGCATTTGATAAGATACGCAAGAAGATTGAAAGTATCAAAGAAAGTCAAGAAATAAAACCGTTGCATATTGTATGTGCCGATTGCAAACACGAGTATGATACTCCATTTACACTTAATGTTGCTAATTTTTTCGTATAAGGCTCTTAACGTCTACACCTGAAGAAATCGAAAAAATGATATCAGATATGGACAACGAAGTTAAGAGCCTTAAGCAAGACATGCTTAAAATGTGTTGGTTCATGCGTGGCGGAATTACCTATCAAGAAATAGTGCAGATGAGTACACCGGATAGACAAGAAATAGGCAAACTCATCAAAGACAACTTAGAAACTGCTAAAAAAACTGGACAACCCTTTTGGTAATCGATCAAGTAAAAGCAGATATTGAACAGTGGTTGGTTAACTTTGTAGAAGTTCCGCACCCTGCACTGGGCAACTTTCCGCCCTGTCCTTTTGCTCGACAAGCAAGACTACGCAACAAGTATGATGTTAGACTCGGCACAGATCTCGAACGTGACCTATTTCTGTTCGCTAAGAAACAATACTTAGGCAAGAATGATGTGGTGATATTTGCCTACGCTCCTAATCAATATGACGATGCCTACTTCAACTGGGTAGTTGACACCATGAACACAAGCAAAGGTTTTATCAAACGTAACCTACTAGCACTGGCAGATCATCCTGACACAGTTGAAACACATAATGGTGTTTGTTTCAACATGGGTAAATATGCACTAGTATTATTACAAGACAAAACCAAACTAAACGACCATGCACGTATGTTAGCACACCGAGGCTATTATGATGGATGGGATGAAGAATACCTGCAAGAAATATTTGCACATAGAAAAGATCCAAGAAAATGATATACGCAAGAATTGATCTAAGTAAGACAAACTATGATCTCATGCCAAACTGTAAAAAAATTACCTGTCCATTTCCGCATCAACTGGAACCAATCTATGATGCCTATTGCAAATACAAAAAATTCAAAAGTGTTATGCCTATCTTTCCAGAAGAATATTATGACGAAAAGAACGAGGTTTATGGTTATTACAACAAAGATAAAAAACTGGTTGCATTTAGTTTGCTTAGATGCTATAATAAGAAAAACGTTGAAGCAGTACAGTTTGCCTGGGACTATGAGGTTCCAGCTTTGCGACTCGGCATACGCAGTTTAAAAAACGAATGTGCAATATATAAAAAGCGTAATTTTGACTATTTGTATCTTGGTCAAGCAGATGATTATAAAGCAAAAATTGACGGCTTCGAAATACTTGGAGGCAGAAAATAATGAACGTTTACACCATTTACGCCGATGTTAAAGAAGGTATAGATGCACGAACTTTTGTAAAAAACATGAAGCTTTTTCTAGATAAATTGCCCACAATGCACGCCTACAGAATCACAAGAATGAAGTTAGGTTTTCGTTCAATGGATTTACCAGAATTTCGAATTGACATGGAATTTGAAAACATGCAGGCTCTTGACGATGCAATGACGCATGTGGTATCAAATGTAGACAATATCGAAACAGAGCACGTAGGTTTCAACCAATGGGTAGACGTAGAAACCATACAACATTTTCTCTACCGTGACTATCCAGACTAACACCAACCATTAACATAATCTTCCAGCATGATTTGTTTAATACGCAATTGTTGTGTTTTAGTAGGTCCAGCTCGCATGGTATTGTCTTTGCGATGATGTGTGTTTAGTGCAGGCACACCCAGTAACTCTGCGATTTTATGTACTTCTTTATAGTTAAACACATGTGTATATACTGACTGATCCGTACCCAATCTTTTTGAGTTGCTTTCACAATGATCTTGAACGTTGGGATTATGTCGATAATAGTCAAAGTCTTTGAGGAAATTGGTCAGACTTGGCAGTGTCTTCCACAAATTTTTATTTGCGTTACTGAACATTGTATGATAGTATCCGCTCACAAACTTATCAATCGGATCACGCCATAGTGCAATTCTAATATCAGAACTTAGTAATTCCTTTTTGTATTCTTCAAATGTTCTGGTTTTGTTGTACACACCAGGTGCATTGTTTTCAAAACTTCTAAAATGTTGTATTTCTTTAGGATCAGCATTCCATATTGCTTGTGCTACATAGCTCATCATGGTCGTAGTGCTACATTTATGATTACGCACTATTGCTATCGTTTTGGTATAATGATCAAACTTTATAAGTCCCATGTGCTTATTTAATGAGATGTCTAAAGACATCTATTGCTTCGCTTTGCTTCAGCAATATTTTTTATTACGAGTGTAACGAAGTAATCAGTTATCATCTAGATAGTTTAGTCATACTTGCCCTACTACGGGCAAGTCGACTGTCATCATCTGAGTTATCCAGTCACTTGAATAAAGAGATTTGCATTGCTGCAACAGGGGCGGTTGTGCTGTACCCCTTACTCTAGCCTTGTCTCACAACGGAACGTTCTGTATACCCCTTCAAGCAAAGTATACCAACGCATGGGTTGTATCTGTTTCACAGAGCCCATCTCATTCTAGCCTTAAGTTAGCTATATCCTTTGACGCACCAGTTCTGTCGGCTACAACTCACGTTGGCAGACCTCAAGGTGGATCGAGCAATCCCGATCAAACGATGTCATGTTAGCTTGAGAAATTATATATTAAGTGATTTGAGCATTGCTCTGAAGTGCCTGTGTGTATATGTTTATGACAGAATTATATACGCCGTTAATTTATTCTTTCAATATGCCTTTTTGGTGTACACGGACTCGTATGTGCCCGTTATACCATTGTTTTGATTCTAGTACTTTATGTGTGAATTGTTCTCTTGCTTCGATATAACTTAGTTCGCTTTTACTTGTACACCAAAACATTATTTCACGTGTAAACTTGTCTTTACCTAGTGCTTCTACATCTGCAGTTAGTTCATCACTGCTTCCGTAGTAGTCTTTCCAATCACTTTCGACTGTGTACCTACGTTTGTTTGTTCTTCCCTTCAATGGCTTTTTACTGCGTTTGAATTGTGTAAGTTTCTTTCCTATGTATTTTCTATCGTTTGTGGTATTTGTAATTAGATAGACAAACCCAATAAATTCAGGTGGAATATCTACCACTTCTTTACCTTTGTATGTCCAAGTCATCTAAGTTGTATCTCTTGTTTCCACTGTGACCGTTTACCCCCGGTTGCTCCACAACTGCGTTTGCAAACATAGAAAGGATTGTTATCATCTAATCTCTTTTGGTATTCTGTCATCAGTTCACTTGGTGTGTGTTGTTTAATATCGAGATGACTATCCTTTTGTGTAACATTATAAAACATTTCTGCTATATGACAACAAGGAAACTCTTGTCCTTTGTAGTCCACATAAGTTGATTGTTCAATATTACGTTCACAGTGTATACGATCTATACTGTGGTAGTCGACCTCATTTATTTCTTTTGCAGGCTTTAGGTGATCAAACTGATATTGGTCCCATCTATCTGTTTCCTTACTCCGGAACCATGTGAATCCCATAGTTTTTGCAAGTTCCTTGCACTGTTCTACTTGATGTTTATTGTGATCAAATACCAGCATATCCCAATGAGCACTTGCTCCAGCGTCAATATATGCTTTTGCATTTTCCATAATCTTTTTAAATTGTACACCTACTCTATAGATATGATTTGTATCTTCTAACCCATCAATGCTAAACACAACATAGTCATATATACCTGTTAGTAAATTTCCACATTTGGTCCACCATTTAGGGTTTCTTATACTGCCGTTTGTGTTTATACCCACTACTATATTTGGATTAACTTCTTTTATCCACGTAATTTTTTCAATTAAATTAATATCAGCACAAGGATCTCCAACACTTCCACAAAAAAATACTTTTTCTAAATGTTGTATATGTTTGTTTACATGTTTTTTGCAATCATCAAAACTGAGATCTGCCAATGAAACAACGCAACCTTCTCCGTGTATGTTTCTAGCACACATCGGACAGGCAGCATTGCACATACTTGTAGGTTCAAAATGTATTATTTTGGTCATTAAGCAATGTCAATGTCGGTGTTGTAACTTGTAAAGCCATTTTCTTTTACAACTTTCAACAGATTATTTACACGCCCTGCTAGTTCGTCTTTGTGTGATACCAACCAAATACTTTTGCCACGTTCTCTTGCCATCTTCTTTAGCAAGGCTAGTGCAGCTTCGACACCTGAAGTATCCATACCTGAATCAATCATCTCATCAATGAATAACAAGTTAATAGCTCCGTAAAGGCTCTCCCATACATCACGAAAAGCCCAACTCATGCTAATAATTAGCCTGTTTCTTTCACCTCTACTAAGATTATCAAAGTCTAGATCTCTACCAAGTTCTTGTATTTCTACAGTAAGATCGTTTTGAAATATCACTGTGTGTGGCAATCCTATTCGATCCAAATAGTGTGTAAGTCGTGAATTCAAGTAGCTGAGATTTTGATCAATAATACGTTTACGCACAAAACTGTCTTTGTTTGTTAGCAGTTTTAGCAAAAAGTCTTGATGATCGTGTAATCTTGTAAGGTCATTTAGTTTATCATATGAAATTTCAGTAGCGGCAGTTGTTTGCATTTCTACTATTTGATCAATGTAAGGATCGGCTTCTGCACGTTTGCTTTGTAACTGTGTTTCAAGTGAGGATAAAGTTGATCGATGATTGTGTGCATCAGACACGCTATCATAAAAAACTCTTGGTCTCGCTGGTACTTCCTTTTTGTCTGCTTTAAGTGCATTGATTCCTTCTTGTATTTCTCTAAGGAAATCACTTGCCCCATTGTATTCCTCCTGTGCTTTTGACACATGTTGTTGATGTGTTTCCATGTGATCAACACTTTGTCCACAACTGCCACAAGTACCTGATTCCAAACTTTCTAATGCCCGTTTAGTTCTAGTAACATCTTTCTCTGCTCTACTTACTTGTGCATTTAGTGCGGCAATGTCTTTTTGCAACTGTGTTTCTGTATTATTTAATTCCGTCCAACTGGCAAGTTCAGCATGTGCAGATAGTTCAGCTTCAATATCAACATGTGCAAGGTCGTTGATAGCAGTTTCGAACTTTTTGACATCTTCTGCTTTTTTGTTCATCCACAGTGTTTGTCTACGTTTGAGTGCTTGTATTTGTTCACCAATCTTATCATTAGCAGTTTGCAATGCTTTGATTGTCATTTCTTCTTGTTTGATGTCGTCACGTGTCTGTTTGCTAAGTTCTTTGATCTTGTCAGCACGTTCACTGAGTTGTGTAATACCTAACAGTTGTTCGATTATTTCTCTTTGATCGTTTTGTTTCAAACTCAAAAAAGGTTCAGTGTAGGTGTTTAGTGCTACAAGATGCTTGAACATGGTATGGCTCATGCACAACAATTTCAGTATTGCACCTTGTGTTTCTCTACTGTCGCCTTGTGCATAGTCTTCTGCTAGTTGTTCATTGTCGTTTATGTAAAATTTTAGTACGTTTGGTTTACGCCCACGTTCAATTCTGTAGCACTGTTCGCCAATACAAAAGTCTAAACTTACTAGCATGCCTTTTGAATTAGTTTTGTTTATGAGATTGTCTCTACGTATGTTTGTCAGTGCTTCGCCATATAGTGCATAGCTCAGTGCATTGATTATTGTGGTTTTACCAGTACCGTTACGTGACCCATCACCACCTAGGTCGATGTTTTCACCTAGTACTAATGTAAGGTCCTGTCTATCAAAGTTAATAGCCTGTGTAGCATTACCTACACTCATGAAGTTTTTAACTGTAAGGTCTTTGACTTGAATCATATTTTTGATAATCTATCTTTTAAATCTTCTAGTTCGAGTTTTTCTAAGTTCACAACAGTAGTAAAGTTTGAATCTAATACTGATTTATAGTTTAACACAGCATCACGTATAGAGTCAATTGGTAATGTTACCAAACGATCTATTTCTTGTAACAAAAAATTCATTCGATCAATAGGGTCACGGATTTCGTCGTACTCTTCATTGATAAAAGGGCTAAATGTTTGGAATCCTTTGGTCTTTAGGAATCGCAAAGTATAAGCAGGTCCTACAATCAAAAACATTCTTTTATTCAACATTGGTCTTAGTATTTTTTCTGTAGTCGCTGGGTACGGATAATCAAAAACAGTTTCAGTAACAATATCGATACCAATCTTTTGATAAAATTGTCTTTGGAAATGCTTTGCTCCAATTACGTCCATTTCTGCTGATTGTCCAGTGATAATTGGATCTTTGTATTTTTGATGTTGACCAGTTTGGAATGTTCCATAGGTATTCCAATTTTCGTTGTTTCTGGTTTTTGTATTAGTATAGATCCTAACCTTCATAATGGTCCCTTGTAAAAAGGCGTGCGGTCGCCGCCATTATACACAGTAGCAATTTGGTTTAAGTAGTCATTTGTTTTAATATGGGTATACAACACATTGCGATGCACTCGGTCTTTTCCAATCATGGTTAAACAATTTTTTTCAATTTTTGTATTGTTGATAGGAATATCTTGATAATCTTTACAATCTTGACTTTTTATATGAGTAAAAGGCATGTTTGCTAGGTATTTGTCAAACATAGCCGGCAAACCGAACTGATGCAAGTCTTCTGGTATTAATACTTTAAACTCATTGATGTATCCAGGATTGTTTGTAAATATCATTGTTCTTCCTAAAGATATATCAACTTCCTGAAATGTGCGTACTAGATTGAAAGTGGTTAGACTATATGGACAATGTGGCAAATAATATTGTGGATCATAATGTTCTATTACATAATAATCTCTGTGATTATACTCTTGTTTTTTTGTTTTGAGTAATCTATTTCTTAACACGTCAAAGTCTTGATCAAAGGTTGGCACACTAAGTATATCTAAAATGTTCACATACTGTTTAACTATTTTGATAAAATTTGTGTAAAGCATAATTACAGACTTCTGTAGATTTCTAATAACAGTTTGTTATCATAGAACTCTGAATCAATGTTTATAATTTGTTCTGTAACAATCTGATCAACACTTTCAAACTTTATGTCTCCGGGTTGTAGTTCTTCTTCTAACGCACTGCGTTTGTTAGGTATAAGTGCCATCTCACGCAGTTTGTACTTGGTTGCAAACTGTTCTTTGATGTAGTTTGCTTCTTCATAGGATATTTCTATGTCTAAATTTACTCGAACATGCATCTTTGGCTTCAGTATGTTATCAGCATAGTCAATTACCTGCGACAAGTCAAGTACTTTGTACAATGGTTGATCTGGCCAAGCAATGTATTCTGGTTCTTTGCCCCATTCAAGTATCATACAACCACGTTGGTCATCTCCTGCATCAGAAAAGTTGTGTGGGAACGCATTGCCGATATAGTTGATGTTGTTTTTCTGCTGACGCAAATGAAAATGTCCTGAGAACACTGTGCCATACTGCTGAAAGTGTTCTGATTTGATTTCTCCATGATCAGGCATTTCAACCATGGCATTCATTTTAAAGTGCGGAAGTTCAAAATGTCCAAACATGTACTGGGCACTTGCAGTTTTTATCTGCTTATGATCGTCCCCAACCAGCCAAGGACATAGTATTACATCATCCTGTTCAAACCAATCGTTGCATATTTTTAGGTTAGGTATATGACGAGCCCATTCAAAACTATAGATATCACGTTTGTCTCTGTAGTACAAATCGTGGTTTCCTGTAATAAAGTAGGTTATATCAAAACTACGAGAAAGGTTTTCCAATGCACGTAGACTGTGGTGCATAGTTTGCAAACTTAAACTGGCTCTGTGATGATGCCAATCGCCCATGAATATAGCAGTTTCGCAGTTGTGCAACTTGCCTTGTTGTACGGCCCATTCAACAAATTGTTCACAGTCTTGATTGTGCATGATACTATTGCTTTTCATGCCAAAGTGAATATCTGTAAACACGAGAGCTTTTTTAAACAAACCCATGTGTATTCCTATTTTTTAGCCAATTCTGGTTGTAGTTTTTTTGCGTCTGGTGAGTTGTTAAACTGTCTTGTCCAACTTGGATTCAATCCATTTTGTTCAAGTATATCATCTCTAATATTTTGGTTTTTCTTTTCTATGTTCAACACTCTAGTAAAACTGTTTGTGATAGTTGCAGTATAGTATGCAAATGGATTTTGTGATTTGCTTTCATCAAATTGTAGTCCAATTTGACTTAATTGCAACAATGCTTGTCCACGCATTTCTTCGTTGTATGTGTAGCCACGCCAGTTTGACCTTGTTGCATAACGTTCACACAGTTTTATAAACATGTGTGCAAGTTTGTCTGTCATTTTGCCATGATCTTTAGAAAAGTATCCGTTTTCCATGCCACCTATCCAATGCGATTTACCAACAACATATGGAATACGATTTTCATCAATCATGTAGTGCCAAAAAGGAGGAAAGTTAAGTTTTACATAGTTGAGATCTTGTTCAACATCGCTCATGAGTTCTTGTAATCCATCATCTTCGATATCTACATCGTCCATTTCCAGCAGTTCTTCGAGTTTGGATTTTTTCTTTTCCTGTGCTTTGGTCAGCTTCTTTGGAACCATTGGAATATGATCCCAACAAATCACACGAAACACCAGTTCTTGGTTGTTGAGTTTAACAGGGTCAACAATCTCGCTGGTTTCTCTTTTGATTCTATCTGCTTTGTTGCGTCTTGCTTCAGCAACAGTGCGTTGATTGATCTTGTCAACACTTGGTACAATTATATCGTACTGTGCATACTCACGTTCTAGGTATGAACAGTAAGTGTTTTTGCTTTTCCAAATTTCTTTTAAGATATCTCTGTTGTTTAGATAGTTTACTTTTCTAGGTGTTCTCACCTGTGGCATACGATTCTCCTTAGCCTAATAACTGTAACATTATACAACATTACTTATCAGAAGTCAATCATTAACTACGCAGTTTTTGGTGAGCATAAATAAGACTATAGGAGATAGCATGGCCGGTTACGATCCAAAAAAAGCCGCTAGAATGA
>Ga0208767_1004136_pt1 | contig 10312 bp, 5 predicted proteins | sample VirMetDEL_Mar_21_FD_184514 | JGI IMG/M metagenome (GOLD analysis project Ga0208767, IMG submission 184514) | Aqueous microbial communities from the Delaware River and Bay under freshwater to marine salinity gradient to study organic matter... | ecosystem: Environmental > Aquatic > Marine >... | reverse complement strand
AACTGCCCCAATCCGAAAAGGCCAAAGCCAGAAACAGTTTGCGAGGGCCTGTCAGATGCTAAGAATACTACTTCGGTAGACTCTCCCCCCTGCAGCGTGTTAGTAACATAGGCAAGCAGGGCGTCGTATGACTGATTGGCTTCAGACAATAGGCTACTAAGAGTCAGATTCTCTTGCAAGAAAGCGTCTTGAATATCCTGATCGATGTCATCAAGCAGAACCTTAATGTTGCTTACAGCAGACAGTATGGGCGCCTCATATTGATTCTTAATTGCAACTATTGTGTCGTTTATATCATCGACAAGTTCATAGTTGCGGACGTTAAGAATGCCTCTCAAGTTCAGACCAGTTACAGTCCCTACGTCAGAAATAAATGTGTGGTACTCGGAAGGGATAATGGTCTGTAAATCTGTGTTCAACTGATCTACAACTAACTGTGCGTCAGCAACACTAACATTCGTGAGCTTCTGGGTGCTACCTTGAAAGATGCCCACGCTTCTACCATCCAATACATGGTATGTTGCATTGCCCAGTGTATCCCCCAAAGTGTTAGGTATGTAACTACCAAAACCTAAAGTCATAACGGCATCCCCGTTAGAGACAGCTGCATCGACTTGATTTTGAAGTACGCTGACGTCGGTTAAAGGACGTATGTCTGGACGAGGTGTATTATTTAGGACTTCGGTAATGTCGTCTTTGTTGTTAATAGCCGTGCTAATAATCGACGTATCAGGAGTTCCTGTCGGAGCAACCCCATCAGGAGGTACACCCCCGACGGTAACCTCCGCCTCGATAAAATCTGAAATAGGATCTTGAATATCCGTGTCGAAATCTGTAATCGTCGGGCCACCACCAGTAAGCACCCCTGTTGAGGTACCCCCTCCACTACCAGCCGATTCAGTATCATCAAATACAAACGGATCTAAAAAGGGCTGCGTAAACAAACTGGGAGGGGCGTAAGCAATCCCTGGAAGGTTGATGATGGAGATGATGTACTCGTCTTTGAGTGGATCATAACCACTCACCACCCTCATGTTAGGTTGCGGAATGTTGTCCTGGAATGCGTCATACAAGAAACCAGCCACACCCTGTCGACTGATGACCTCGATCTTACCTCCCTTATACCTGTACACCTCTCCCTTCTCCCGATGCGCGAAGTACACAGACTCATCGATCTTGATAACAGACTCCCTATTGTTGTCCGCGCCGTAGCGTCCGTTGATAAACTTCTGCTCACCGATAATCTTATCAGAACTAATGAGCTGTTCTCCACCAGAGGCGTCAGACAGAATGTTTCTGTTGATGGGGACTGCGCTACACTTGTCTTGCTGGACCACAAAGAGGTACTCACTAAGATCAACCAGCGCATTGATAGCACCGTACTGATTCGGCAAGTCCTTGAAGGGGGCTTGAAATGGGTTGAAGCTAGTGAACCGAACCCGACGAGTACTGAAGTCGTTGGCGTCGCTATAAGTGATAGAGGACTCTCTTCTTACTTCAGCAGACTCAGGGCTGTAGAACTTTCGCTTGCCGTATCCATTAACGTCGGCGCCTGGAAAGGTATCTGTAAAGGTCTTAGACTCTAGATACCTATTTCGGAAACGCGGCTGGTACTCGACATTGAGGTCCTGCGGGCCCGTCTCATCATCTCCCTCCGCCGTAACAGGGATGAGATTTGTAAATCTGTTATTATCCGCGTCAAAAGGATCTAGGTTTATTGGCACCCTCCTCCACCAAACATCACCATTACGCATAACAATGGTAGGGGTCTGATGGTATACACCCTGAGGCGTCCCTTGAGCTCCACCCGTATTCGATCTACCCACATTGAAGACCAGACCAGTTTCTTGATACGACCTAAGGTCTGAATCGGCACCAGCCCTAGGCCGTACGATCTCAACGATACACCTTTTGTTCCAGTTTGATTGAGTTCCCTGGAGGTCATTCCCTTGAGAACGAACTGAAGACCAGTTAAAGCCCGTCGCTTCGGGGTTGTCTCGCACTACAATGAAGTTGCCTTGCAAGTATAGGGGGGTATCCGCACTGCCAGAGTCGAGAGGATTTCTGCCTTCTTCCGTAGTGGATTGATTATTACCTGTTAACGTGACCTGCTTGATCACATCAAAAACCAACTGGTTTGGATAGCTGACTATGGTGTCATTCTGATTATAAGAGATAATCCTGACCTGATCACCTGGAACAAAGGTGTAGAGATCCTTATTTCCGTTAGGGTCCACAGCTCCAAAGGACTCAGCATAGCTAAGCTGATCATTGTTTTGCAGGTAGTTGAGGCTCAGGTAAATATTTCTTGCTGTGCTAATGTCTCCCACCTCATCAATGAAAGCCCCTCCCACAGAGTATTGGATGAAATCTTGATAGGTGGTATTGCCCGCGTATACAATCTGATACTGATGAGCCCACGGTGGAGGCGCACTTTCAATGTTAATCTCCAGCTCGACTCTCCCCTTAGATAAGTTTCGCTCTTCGTTGCTATATCCCGCTACATATGTACGTGGCAGGATGTTGACATTGCCTGGTCGGCCACGATCATCGTAATATACAATTCCGAGGTCGTGATAAGCTGAAGTTTTAAAGGACCTAAACCCACCTGACAAATCAATCTGATCGCTGAACCCATTGAACAACACCTCAATCTCTGAAAGCTGCTCTTCAGGGCTTTCAGGATTCAAGTAAAAGGTCAGGTCTTCTACGAATGGAGATACTGTGCTTGCCAAGTCCCCCGTAATTATGGTGAACTGAGGGCTAGTAGTACCGCCAAAATTTACACTCCCCTCTACTTGGCCAGGTGCGTTTGTGTTGGTTTGCCTAGGAGCAAAGAACACCCCGTCTTTGACTTTCCTGTCGTACGCTACAATGTGTGGCCCCCATAGAGATTGCATGACAGTGCTATTCACAGCAAATTCTGCAGCGTTCTCATGATTAAGGAAAGGAATGTTGGACGTGATAGTATCCAATGGGTTGGCATAAAAAGCCACCGACCCATTCATAATCATAGCGCTGGATATTGAACCCTCATACGCCGTGTTACCCTTGAACACTAACTTGTAGTCAGCGTCAGCTTGAACGCCGATGTCAAAACTAAAAGCCCCGTCACCAATACTCAGCTCAACGTAAGACGTGAAGAACGTCTCGGTCTCGTAAATCTCAAACTGAAGTCCGCCCTCGGTGTCAAAGAGACTCGTTCCTGTCTCAGCTAAAGCAGTGAGCTGTTCAGTTGGCGTCAAGCCATCAAGCTCAAGCTCTGACCTCCTCTGATTATTACTGATGTAAATGTCAGAACCCTCCGCCGTTAACAAGTCCGTTCCCGATGGACGCAGATACCCAATGAATCGCCTTCTGTTTTCAAACTGCTCGTCCGTATCAGAAGCTTCGAAGAAAGCTGCGTTGGTAGTTTGTGATGGGGTACCTGAAAACTTGTAGCCAGACTCCAAAGTACCCTCATATTCGATATCCGTGATTTGGTACTGTGTCAGCGTTGGGCCATCATAAATCCTCCACTGACGCACCCTAAAGTCAGGACATGTGAGCATAGGGATGGCCGTAAGAACATCAGTGTTGCTCAACGAATCAACTTCAAGAGTCAAGATAAGTGCGCCGTGAGGGTCTGTTGTCTGATTAGCTTGCCACTCCAAGCGCATTGCTACATTGGCCTCGTTGACTACAATGTACCCACAGGGATTTGATGCTGTAGCGTTGGCCTGATACACAGCAGTAATCATGTCCAACAGATCCTCATCTGCATTGGGGTCTGCTACATTGATCGCCAGCTCGTTGTTAAACGTAGTTTCTTGCACGCCAAGACGAAGAAGAGTCAACAACCCAGCTTCCGAATCAGGATCAGGAGAACGTAACCCGAGGTTGTAGTTGTAGGTTGCAACATTGTTATTCTGGACCACGTTAAAGCCGTCAGGCAAATACTCAAGCCTCCCAGAAAGTGCCGCTCCGAGAGCGTTCCTGACCTCAACTTGAGCGTTTTCAATGACGCTGTTGGTCTGCAACTCAATAGAGAACTGAACAGGCCGCCCTGCAATCTTCAAAGGAGTTGCCGAACTAGTGCCTATTACGACATCTACTGGCGCGAGACTACCTCCAGTAAGACCATCTTCCGTGGTCACCCACTGCAAATCCTGAGCAATACCAGCACCACTGCCACGGGCAAAAAATGGAGTGCCTAACTCCAGATTATTTTGATTTACACCTTGGAACCGACCCGCATAATTGTAGGGGGAATCAGTGTCGAACTGCTGAAAAAACGGAATCTCGTTGTAATCATCTAAGCTGCCAACACCTCCAGTAATCCTAGAGTTATGAAAGCCCCCATTAACATCGTACAGTCCGATGTTTTTTCCTGGATTGAAACTTATAGAAACACTGATGCTCGTACCCGCAGGCAGAACTTGATCTAACGTGCTAGTATCAATGGCAATACCAGAGACGCGTTGTTGGATAGCACTGCCAGTAGGGTTTGTATCAACATTACTGCCGCCTAGATACGTAATGATAGGGGTAGCCTGCAGCTCAAACCCAGTCTCAACTGTGCCAACGGGTAGGTATCTAGGAGTAATAGAAGCCTCCAATGGGACGTCGTCGTATCCCTCCACGTAGTTGCCGAAAAACAATCTGTTCTCGACTACAGTCAGAGCCTGAGCTAAGCGAGGCAAGTTGTCGTACTGCTTTTGCTCTTCACTTTCCGTGATTCCAATCAGAACCCTGTCGTTGAAAAAGTCATAAGTGGTATTCGTACCAAAAGGGCCTGCCTTGTCCACCTCATCTACCACGTAGAAGGGGCCGTCATTCCCACGGCGAACAAGAATCTTAAAAGCAACAACTTCCTCGCTAATAGTAAGTGCCCCAAACGGATTTGGATCGATTGTGATCCTACAAAGCTGAGGCAAGTCCAACTCACCTGTGATTGTACCCTGTCTTACATACTCCAAGGGCACAGCAATGTCACTGTAAGTGCTGATAGCAGACTCCTCTCCGCCTGCGTAGATACATTGGTAAGCAAATTGAACTCCAGGGACACGTCTAAAGTCACTAGCTCTGTTGCCTGCCTCCTGAAAGAACTCAAAAGTCGGCGGGACAATAGGCATCCTAGGGCACGCAGTAATAAAGTCTACGTCGTGGATATCGCCAGGAGTGTAGTTATTCAATGAAGAGGGCGTGTACCCCTCTTCAATGCAGCGCAAAACATCAATCTTACGTGGCTCGTTTTCGTCGTCAGTGAAGTACAAGATCGGACGGAAGTCTACGTCTGATCCACCGCTCACGTGTACGATATCTCCTACAACCCTAGTGTTAGGTGTGAAGTTGAACTCTGAAGTTGTGTAGATTGGACGCCATACCCCAGTACCCGTGCCAAAATAGTTTTCGCCATCCCACGCGTAAACCCCCATCTCGTCTACCCGTGCGCTAAACAAGAAGAAGTAAATAACACCTGTCTTTCTATCCTCCACCTTACCGATGACCCTACGACCACCAGAGTCTGGCTCTAGAATGTCGTCAAGATTAAAAGAGTTGGACAGATTCTGCGCTAAGTTCCCTATAGCTGGCTTCAAAACACCTGTATCGCCATCCTGATTGAGGTTGGCGTTGCCAGCTCCGTAATCATCTCCGTAGTCTGAAGAGACGGTGATGTTATACGCGTCCTTCATCTCCGTGTTTCCTCGAACCCTACTGTCTTTCGAGGAGTTGAGAAGGCGGGGGAATAGCTTATTGATCATCAGTACTTAGGCGATTGCTTGAAGTTCTGCCTAATGGTCTTCAGCGCCTCAGTCTTAGTGAAGTTGTTGAGTCGCGCCTTAGCCTTGCGGCGCTCGTTGTAGTATTCAGATCGAGCACGACCCTTTTCTGCAGCAGGAACAGTTGACTTACGCTCAATCAACTTGTAGTACATGTAGCTTCGAAGGGCCTCCTCAGCGTACACGTGGATGACAGGGAAGCTGTTACGTGCTTCGTCCGAAACATACTCGATAATAACCTCGCTAACACCATCGTTTGTGCTGAGTTCGATTCTGTTCTGGTCGAGATCTACACGGTACTCACCACGCAGGTGTCCACCCCCCATACCGTACAGACGGCCTAGCCCCCCTTGGTACAGGTAGTTTTGAAAGACATAGTAGTCGTAGTCATCACCGCTTCCACCCTCGTTACCTGCTGTATCAGAGACGTCTCGGCTCCTATTGTCGATGATGTTTCCTGGCAGATCTAAAGGTCCCAATTCACTATCCGTCAAAGCCACAGGCGTGTCGATAGACATGGAGATATTTAGGTTCTTGTTCTCACCCAAAACGTAGACAATACCATCGCTGACCACACCAATCTTAATGAGATCCACGTAATCATCAGGAAGAGTAATCGTGTTGTTTGCCTGTACTGTGCGCCGTAGAGATCGGACCTTACTGGTCACATCAAATCCAAACTCTCGAATTCCACGTAGTGCAATGTTTCGAATAGCAGCGTCAGACACGTTACTGACAAAGTCATCGCTATCCATAGTAACGATAAAGTCGTCGATCACCTGACGGAGACCGACGTAGTTCATCGCTGTTGTTTCTAAGTTTGTCCTTGGCATTACTCAACTTTTGTTTCCCCCATGGCATACTGAACAAGCAACGGATCACGGAGATTAATACCAATCAACTCACACATCTCATATACAACTTCGCTCAAGTACTGAGGAGGTAAGTCAAAATTTCTGCTGTTGAGAGGATCCTGAATCGCCTGTCCAGTAGCGACGTTAAGGTTTAGTACTGAATATGTAGGGAACAGGTTGAAGTCTATACCGCCTGCCTGATTACCTCCATTGTCTATGACAAATCTAGACTGAGGGCGTCTGTAGAATCGAAGGGTCACATCCCCCACTGTAGCAGGGAAGACCTGATACACGTCCTGCATTACAAGACACACTGGGAATTCATCAGAGGGAGCAGACAAGTTGCTGTTTAGCACCCTACTAACCTTCTCCATATCGTACACCATCTCAACCGAAGTGTTTGTATTAGCAATTGTCATGCTAATGTCCTGAACCATATTGAGTGGTCGAAGGAAAGTGAAGGCCCCATCAGGGTTTATGTCCACCGAGTTGATGAAGTTGCCGTCGGCGTTCTCAACATCATTGCCGTAGGCATCGATGTCTGCGGTAAACACAGTGTTCTGTACGTACATACTCAGGTCTTGCTCGACCATCTTGTATGCAGACTTGTCTCGTCCTGCATCACGCCCAGATCTCCTTGCCGCAACAGAACCTCTCAACTCTTTAAACATCTCATTGAAGACGTTTGTCTGCGCCATCTGAGCGAAGGAGTTGAAGACGTTAGGAGTAACGAATCCCTTTTGATCCTTGTTCGCTATGTCCCGAACAATGTTATATACGCGTCCAACGTCGATCATACCTACAAATATAAAAAAGAAAAGGCCGCGCTATGCGGCCCTTTCATTTGTATACCAGCAGGTTAGGCGAGTTTACTCAGCTTCTCCTCCAGGTTGCTCAGCACTGCAGCCCCCTTCTCTGTCATGCAGAACCTTGTGGCTACATCCACGGGGTCTAGACCTGCAGGGACAGAGACAATGAGTTGGTTGCTATCAAACCAGTTCACCGCACTAGGCGTACACTTAATGAACTGGTATTCCTTGGCTTGCTGTACGATCGAGCGCACCTGCACCTGAGGACTATCGAACGCCTCGATGAACTCCTTCGGATTCCTTTTGGCTTTCTGCAAGAGGTTGAACCTGATGTCGCTGGCGTTGCCGTTGATACTAAAACCGAAGTAGATTGCCACAGGGAGCAGCTCGTCAATGGCCTTGTCCCTCACCATGGTGATGGCGTCCGTAGTCAAGAACTCCCTTTGCAACTCGTTCTCTGCTTCTTTCCTGACGTCTTTGACACGGAACAACTTACCACCATTGGCCTGATTGCCTGGGTGCAACTGAAGGAACTTCTTCAGATTAGGCTTTTCTTTTGGGACGAAGATGCGTCCGTCACGAAACATGACCGCTTCGCGTTTAGCCTTGTCTCCCTGTTCATCCGCCCACACACTCGGCTCGTTGGGGCAGTAACGGATCTCTCTCACCGTATCCAGCTCGGGGTCGTAGACAGTTACACCTTTCTGCGGTAGCATGGTCACGATCCCACCCTTACCGACGAGTTCGTACTCAATGTTTGTGTTGACTACCTCCTTGTGCTTGAACAGGGGTTTCTTAGCCTGTGCCTTAGGAGTAGTGTCGGTCTTTTTAGGGCGACCAGGCGCACGTCGAGTTGTTGTTTGTTCACTCATGTCAATTGAATTTGTAGCAAATATAATTACAATTCTGGTCTGTACTTATCGTACAGGTCCTTGCAGATCCTGCTCGTCTCGACCTGACCAATATCGGTTTCAATCCAAATAAAACGACCAAGGCACCCTTGGAAGCTGCCGCCAAACTGATCGAAGTCTACGTCACCATCTGTCTGTCCGTCTCCTTTCGGCTGAGCGGGAATGTACCCAACGACATCACCCTCAAAATTCTGCACTGTAATGTTGTTGTCTTCGTCGCGGCGAATACCAAAAACCAGACAAGTCTCACCAGGATCCTCCGCGTCTACTCCTGATTCAATCTTAGGGTCAGGAAAAATAAACGGGACAGTGCCGTTGGAATCATCATCTGTTCTGGCTTCTGCCTGAATATAACCCGCCGTAGTATCCCCATGTAAGGCAGAGATGATAGACGTCAAGGCATTCGAGAATCCAAAGTCATATGCGTCACCCTTAATGAATGTCTTCCCCAAAGGAAGAATCTCTGGAACACCAATAACAAGGAACATCGTGTATCTACCTCGATGAATGTAATCCCCAGAGAAGTACTTCAACACACTATAAGTCCCATCAGCATCTCTGACGAACTTTACTGCGCGAGAACTCAAGCCGCTGTTGTTGCTTCCGTCGTCGGTGCCGAAAACCACCTTTGGCTTTGTCGTACCTGCAAATTGATTGAGGTTGTATGTAGCCCCCAAATCCCCTGCGTTATCCCACGGGTTACCACCAAAGCCAATGTCATCTCCCTCACTATATGCTGCCAAAAAGCTAGGCTGATAGTCAAGGTCAGGACACCGCACCGTACTAGGAAAAGTAATCCCGTCTCGTACTGTACCAGCAACGGCGTGCTCATCACCTCCTGGTATGAGATCCAATTCACCAGTCTTCTTCAGGACCCCATCATTAAAGATCTGAATCTCAAGTGGACGAGTAGCATCACAGTTCTTTAAGTTAGTAGACTGATTGACAGCGTCTACTGTAATCACTCTTCTCGTCAGGGCTGGCGTTGTAATGAACTCGAGAATTTCTCGGGCTAAGGCAATCTCATTTCCTGGTTCACATGGGATGATCACCCTTGTGTTTAAGAGTCCTGTGCCACTACCCGTTGAGTTATAGAGGCTTACCTCTTGGTAAATCCCTGCATTGAATATGGCAATCACCTTGCCCTCCTCTGCTGTAGAGTAGGCAAAGCGATCGGTAGGCACAGCGAACATGGACACAGTATCCTCGAAGTTCGAAGAGCCAGTGCTGAACTTAGTGATCGGGTGGGACCTGAATAAAAAGAACTTATCGCTTGGCATGCCTCAAAAATAGACAATAAAAAAGGCCCCACGAGGGGGCCTTTTTCTATCAGTTGACCTGGGATTAGTTCAGGTGCGTAAAGACAAAGTTGACCTCAACATCAGCATTAGTGGTGATGGCAGTATTGCTATGCAAGAAGGTCATGTAAATGGAACGCTCGCTGTCCGTGTACCCCGTTGCCGCAGCAGGAGTAGCACTATCGCTAGTGGTTTCAAAGTTCCCCGCAGAGGAAGTTCCAGTTCTCAGAAAAAACACGCTATTGGCAGGGACCGTAGTTCCCGCATCAAGAAATCCGTCGTCGTTAGTAGCAATCTGAGCGCCACTAGAAGCGGTTCCAATCTCGTATCCTGCAGAGCTAGACGCCGCACTGGTCAAGCCAGTAGTAAAACGGACAATCACATCGCTCAGGATAGTTCCAGCGGGCTGACTAACCTCGATAATGGCTCCGTCAGCGTTCTGTGTGAACACGTCCGTAGCCGTGACTCTCTTAGATGCCGTGACGGCACCAGATGAATATTTGTATTCGGGCATAATCAAAAAGGATTATGAAGATTGAGAAGGGGCCGAAGCCCCCTCTCTCACTTCAGGTTATCAGAGACCCTTGATGATCACGTGCTTGTTGGCAGCGCGGACACAGAGGTTGACCTCGGAACGGTAGTGGAACGTAGCCACGTCGCGGCCAGCGTCACCGTTGT
>Ga0208767_1004135_pt1 | contig 10314 bp, 18 predicted proteins | sample VirMetDEL_Mar_21_FD_184514 | JGI IMG/M metagenome (GOLD analysis project Ga0208767, IMG submission 184514) | Aqueous microbial communities from the Delaware River and Bay under freshwater to marine salinity gradient to study organic matter... | ecosystem: Environmental > Aquatic > Marine >... | reverse complement strand
GTCGATTAATCTTACGATCTGAAATATCAGAGAACTGATAGGCGCTTGTATCGGTACGCCCTTTAGACACAGGTGCTACGTAGTTGTTCATACTGGAGTGCCTCTCTTGGTCAGGGAATGTTATCTTTTCGCAGGAGAAACAGAAGGTCCTGATGGACACATCCCCGTTTGATAACTGATCTTCATAGATTGCATTGGCATCACTGCTTCCACATGATTCACATGGTGAGTGTCTGATGAACTTCGAGTGTGTGACTTCAGAAATTTTAGACATAATTTGAACTACTCAAAGAATCGATGTTCATGGTTGATCTCGATGTCATGGTATTCTCTGTATGTATGCAGAAGATTATTCTTGAATGTGTTGAATTCTCTGGGGGATGCGTACCACTCCAGAACTCTGAGCATGGCATCATGTGTCTCGGGATCAACCATGAATGACTTGTTCTTAGCATCAATCTCAAGAGTATGCTTGATGTTCTCAACAAGAATACGATCACATGTTTCAAAGTCAATCAGGACTTTTAGCCCTTCTTCTTCTTGGTTACTCATCTTAATACTACTCCTTTGTTGTATGAGTGGTGGTGGTGGACGCTAGTGGACTCGAACCACTGACCCACAGCTTAGAAGGCTGTTGCTCTATCCGGCTGAGCTAAGCGTCCATGATCCAATCCGGATATTCCCTGTTGGTATAGGCATGCAGATGCTTCTTACCATGGATGTAATAGGAACGATAAGCCTTAACCGTGTCTTCATCATGGTATTCAGATGGCATGCACTGGGGTGGATCCCTGAGCCATGGTTCCTCTTGAATACCCGGTGGTACGTGGGAGAGATACTGGTCAAGCTTGGTATATGACAGGTGATCCTTCCCATACCTATGCTTGAACTCCATGTTGAGTTCCATGAACAGACCATATAACCACTCGTAATGTGCCTTAGACTCCCGTGCCCAGATGGCACTTGGATGATTCCGGTGTGTCATCCGGTAGACCGAGAATACAAACGGGGAATCACAAAGGTGATGTGCTGTGGAGAGAAGCTGTGCAGTCTCCAGTACCATCTTGGATGCATGCTTGTCAACATGGTATCTGGCACAGGTATTCGGATCTCTGTCAAGAAAGAAGATGTTCATAATGGTGCCTCTCTGGCGGGGAAGGCCGGACCTTACCGGGAAAAACCCGGGGATGTCAAGCGTGTTTCGGGGGTTGACAGGGTTGGTTTCGTGTGGTAGGTTGGGGTTGGAGGCCGGGAGAAGCCTAGGTTATTCCTAGGTTCCTAGCTAAGTCTTAGCTCTGTCTTAGCTCTGTCTTAGCTCTGTCTTTATTATCCTTGTTATCCTAGTTCTGTCCTAGCTAAGTCTAAGCTCTGTCTAAGCTCTGTCTAAGCTAAGTCTTAGCTCTGTCTTAGCTCTGTCTTTATTATCCTTGTTATCCTAGCTCTGTCTTAGCTAGGATCCACATGGATACCCTGTAAACTAGGACACTGTTCATAGAGAATTCTCTGACACTCCAAGGCTACCTCCCGGTGTTCTCTCTGTGTCTCTGGTCCTGTTCTAAGATTGACATAATGAATCCAGCTACGTATACTCCCATGCATATACAGGCTTGTCTTAATAAGACCCTCCGGTAATACTGCCCGGGCTTGTTCCTTGGCAATACCCTGATCAAGTGCCCATGTATATGCCTTGGTTGTCACCTCGATCACCTCGTATTGCAGAGCCTCCCACTCCAGATTCATGTTGAAATGTTCAAGATTATCAGGATCCGGGAGTATCGAGGATTGCCTGTTGGTGCTGTCTTGAAATCTCATGTCTCTCTTGGTCCATCCTAGGTCATCAACACGGGCATACCGTTGAGAATATTCCTGAAATGAAAAGGACCTATGCCTGAGTATCTGTCTTGATATGTCTCTGGTTGTCTCAATATGGAGACACATGGAAATCATCTCGAATGGAGACCAATGTTCATGTTCATAGAGGTACTTGAAAAGTCCCGGATTGTTCTTGGTCTGTCCTGATGGATTGGAGACACGGGCATAATAAAGAATGGATTCCTCCGGTGTCATTCCGGGGATCGTGGATATATGGGATAATTTTACATATGTCATTTTACATGTTCACACTTCGTTTCTCATTGGAAAGGAACACCGCCCGTCCGGCATCGGCCCAAGGCTGGACCATGATGCCGGTGCGATCACATAGTGATAAAACAAGTTTCATGATTATCTCCAGACATTCAGTCGCCGAACGCATACATTTAGAAATGTCGTCACTCGATGACATTATACTGTAGGTTGCCATCGTCATTACTCACTCATCTACTGTCCATGCATAATTGATTGTAACCCAGTCCTCTAGGCAATCTTCAAACGACCAGTTCTTGTCCACTTCTTCTTTACCATACTTTTTACACATCTTTTCATACCACCGGGGATAGTATTCTTTTCTGATATCATCCTCTGATACCGTTACAACAGATGTTCCTTCTCCCGGTTCTACCAACTCGTCATAAGAAAAATATCTCATTCTCGTCTCATCATTAATCATTGTAGATATATTATACCATTTTGTACTTTAAGATTAACTATGGAATACATGGTTAATGCCAAAGTGATTAACAAGATTACAGCATGAAGTACATGGCCGGGAGCCTGCCAATGTACCATCCTTGGTAATCCTGATTACATAGAGATCACACTCTGAAAGAATTTCGGAGCCATGCTTGTTGATTGTCTTGATGATGGCGTCCGTCTCAGCATGCAGGAATATTCTCTGTGGCCTTCCGGCATCCATGGAAAACTTGGCCTGCATTGGATGTGACTTCAGCTTGTTCCAACCAATGGCAAGGATTCTATGACCACGGGGCATGATAATGGCAGCAGCATGGCGGGATGATCTGATGCGCCCCGACTTATCAAGGGCAACCTCGACAAGCCGATTGATGAGCCGATTGGTTGTCTCTGTTTCGAGTAGGTGAAAGGGCATATTTTTGACCATGGAGTGGCCTCTGGGGTATCTCAGGTAAGGGGGTACCTGAGATAACCCCAGAGGGCATTAGGTGAGCTTCCTAGGTGGTTTCTAGGGCCTGTTCTGCGAGGAACTGATGCAGCTCCCTGATAAATTGGAGAACCTCCTCGGTTGTGAGGTTCTCATATGGGGTTGCTGAGACTGTCTCGATATAGTCTCGGAGCAACCAATCAGTATTCTCAGACATGTCAGACATTCCTTATGATCCAGTAAAGACAAAAAACCCAAATTATAAAGATGATGATACTCATGCTGCCTCGACGACAAGCTGAGACCACGCCTTGGAATTGAGCCATGACATGACCTTGTCATTGCGCTTATGTAGGCGCTCTGTGGTGGTGTCATTGTCATTGGCCATACGATTAAGCGAAAACTGTGCTGAATCGTGGGATGCATAGTAGGTCATGGCACTATACATGGCCCATACATTATGACCCCGTGTATCAGCTTCGATAGAATACTGACTCAACAGATTGTCTCCCATCTTGTTGTAAGGTAGATGAATGTTTTTCTTCGTATTATTATTCGGGAACAGGGTTTCAATGAAGCGATGCACAGACTGATCCTTGAGTTCCTTGCTGGCCCATGTCTGGTACAGTTCCATCTTGTTTGTGTACTGTTCCAGAGCCTTGATGAACAAGCCATCAAAGCTTGTAATTTCATTGCTTCCCTTATGTACTTTCTTGAACACGTCATAAGAGCCATGGATCATTCCATTGGTGCAGAAGAAATCAATGGCACCAAGAAGAATCTTAACTGACCCTGATCCATCAAAGGAATTATCAATGATGATCCGAAAACCCACGTCGGTCTTATGCCGTGATGTCGTGATGGATCGGGATATTTCAGGGAACCTGATTTCCCTGAATGTCCGGGAATAACCACGAGATTCCTTATCAATGACTTGCATGGTATCAATTGCAGAAGAATTCAGATTACTCTGAATCGCATGATCTATCCGTTCGAATAGTTCGGAGTTCGTAATAACCCGGTAATTATCCCCGACAATACCTAGGACATTCCCATTGGGATGCACGATTGCCCGGTGCCCATTAATGAGGGGGCCATTGGCAATCGAGATGTCATTAATAATCGGGGTGAAGTTAAGATCAATGTTGGACATGATACTAATCCTTTTGTTAAGAAAGTTTTAAAATACTTAGATTCTTAAGATAGCTGATTCATTTTGTTTCCTCATTGCATGGTATTCTTTGCAGAGGTCTTCGAACATTTTAAAGACCTTTTCAAATCTCATATTGTATATACTTTCTAAGCCAAGAAGGGCATTTGCAATATCATCAGTGGACATATCTGTTTCCATAACATTCTCATTGAGAAGTTGAATGTCATCAACGACATGCCAAGCCTTCATGATTTCCTGCTCAAGATCAAAGATTTTCATTATTCCATTCCTCAAACATTCTTCTTCTCCACCATTTTGAATCTTTTTTATATAATAAAATCAACTACGAAGAAAACATCACCAACTTGGTGCGTCATAGTCACGATCCTTCTTATAAACAGCAAAACCATCTAGACCATATGTGGGGCAAATGAATACCTTATCTGGTAATCCCATGCTGTCCTTCTCACCTGCTTCTCCGCAGATGAAGAAGTGACCAGTCTTTTCCGGGAATACAGCTTGGAGAATTTCAGTCTTTCGAATATCCTTTTCTCTTGCTTTTGCAAGATCAAGACATGCATCTTGTAACCATGCTTTCATCAGCGGATCAAGATCTTTTTGATTTAGACACTCACGAATGAGATATTCCGCATTATTGATAAAGTCATGGGTATTCATTTAATTTTATCCTCATTTTTTTTCTCCACCATTTCGCCATTACGAACAACGTACATATGAACTGGATGCATTCCAGATTTGATATATGCACGACCACCGTCAATCATATTTCCGTTCTCAAACCGTTTATAATCATGACGATGGGCACTATACTGTAGATCACCAGCATCATCTTCGATAAGTCCAAACTCTACAGATTCAATTCGATCTGCATTGGTAATCATAAGATTGCCGCTTATGGCGTTATGGTAAAGACCAAAATACCGATTACCGAACTGAAGGTGTGGAGTCTCTCTGTAAAAGATATCCATTGATTGTGCCTCATCACCTAGCGCACTTGAACACACATAGGTAATGGGAACACCATCTCTCTTAGAGAAGATTCCACAAACCTTGTTAGTGTCAAATAGTGGTTCATGCTTGATTATCATCAACTCTCCATGCGTAATGTATTGTCGCCCAGTCCTCAAACATTCTTCAAAAGACCAGTTTTTAATTCCTAGAGAATATCTTGCTATGTATAACATATTGATGTTGAATGTTTTTCCACTTTTTTGTTGGTGTTTCAGATATAAAGTGGAAAAATATTATTTATCAATATTTTACTCACTGAATTGATCTATGATTCGATGGGTCGGTGTATAAGATTCATATCGGGAAGCATCAAGGATGACCTCTTGATTGCATTGGTGGCAGTGGTAATACTCTTTTCCGCCCATGAAAAACGTATATTCAAGAGGGCAGGTCTTGGAATTCTTTTCACACTTGGACATTGTTTTCTCCAAAGAGCTTGGCAATTGTTGCGGGATGGCCATAGAATGACCAGCGATCCATGAAACATGAGCCTTTCCAGTCCCACACATTGATTGGCTCATCATCAACATAGAAGCGCCAAGAGTGGCTGACCTTATCTAGGTCGTCACCATAATTGGATGGCCCCAAGAGGGCAACCATGTCAGACACACTGACGTTTGCAATGGTTCCGACCTTATAGCTAAGCCCGTCCCATGTTTTAATACGGATATGCATTATTCACTCCACGTTGCTGCATAATTGTTGAAGGCGATGACTTCGGCTATTTGCACGGCCTCGCCAAAGTTGTCTGTTTGATAGACCTTGTTATTGTCACGCCTGACATAATAGGATTTACCGTTGTCAAACGAAACAACCAGAACACCGTCGATTTCAACATAGCTTGTCATTCGACTACTCCTAGTGCTCTGGGTAAGAAACATTGAATACAAGGCGAGACCAGCAGGCACGGCAATCACCACATTTACCATCCCGTTCGTAAGCACGGCAGACAAAGCCGTGTGGTTCCGATTTGTCATGGACTGTGCTTGTAAATTTGAAGCCTTTCATCGGTTTCTGGTCGACCTTGGGCGCTGAAACCCTTACGACAAGGTTATCTGGAAATGTTCCAGTGAATCCAGCGATCAGGGCATATTCCTTGGTCGGAAGCCAGAACTGAATGTCTGGAAGCTGCTCAGCGATCCATATCCAATCTCGAAGCATGGCTTCTGATTGGAGATCGCCACTATCAAAAACCCTGAAATTCTTGTCATCCTCGTCGGCATTTTCAGGAATACGCTTTCGGATTAACTCGATCATAGCTGAGCGCCATGCAATAGGATCAGCATTATATCCTGCCAGCCGATTGGCATGGGATTTAACCACGCTTTCGTAAAGGTAATTACCTTTTAGCGCATAGCACTTATGACACACGGTTCCGCTGATGGGGCGAAGCTTAGAGCCAACGTTGCACAATGTGGCAGAAATGCCCCATGCATAACCGGGCATCTTGCTTGGCTTGCCCAAATCAGACCCTATGGCAGCCTTAAGGATGCTGAGCTTTGTCATTTAATTCTCCATTGTACGTGTGATGATGCGGTATTCCATAGGGTCATACTCCTTTACGAGGCAAAGCCTCAATTTCACGACGTATCTTTTCTACCTCAGAGTAAGTAAGATAACCCAATACATCTGACGTAATAGGAGTGTCATAAACCAGATTCCATTCCTTATGGTCGCCTTCAACAACAGCCAGTTCCCATAAGCCTTCGTCTCCACCATAAGAATACTTAGATTTTATGACACTTGCCCCGTAACCATTACGGAAAAAGGTAAGCTCTTTCGTGGACTCAAAACCACGATTATCAATTTCAGATATCTTGGTAACGCTACGTTCCATGATCACTTAACCCCTTTGATAAGATCATTTTCCATGGTCACTTCTGCAAAGAACTCACGTCCCATTCCGGTAATGTGAGGCCTATTGGCGACAACGATTGTGCCGTTAGACTGGTATTCCGGACCAAACACACTGGTCTCGATATACCTCAGAGGCTTACCAATCTGGGCCTTAAGTTCTTTTTTGGAAGGGTATCTTACTACCATTGTCATATCACTGGTTTCCTTAGAGTTAGTTATTCTAAACCTTGTTTAATCAGATATAAGATTATTATATATATCTAGGTAACAAGGCGGGTTTCGATGGGCCTAGTCTGGCGGGCCACCGAGCCCTTGTCAACCATCCCGTAACCCGTTGTTTTTGCAGGGTTTTTCCCGGCACCGTGGCAAAAACCACACAGTCAAGCGGTTTTTTCGGCGGCATCGACGGCGGCCCCTCGGCGAACCAATGAATTAAACAATGACATAACTAGGTGTTGCATTATAATCACAGTCAAGAACAATATTTATTCATGGTTTGTTCCCATATCCATGAACATTCTTTGTTCTCATATGTGTGTTCCCGGTTTGTTCTCTTGGTTTATACTCTGTTTGTTCATGGTTTGTTCTCATGTCTTGTTCATGTTTTGTTCTTAGTTTGTTCTTCTAGCTTGTTCACGGTTTGTTCTTTTGGTTTATTCACCTTTTGTTCTTTTTGATTTGTTCCCGGTTTGTTCCCGGTTTGTTCCCGGTTTGTTCAGAAGCATGTTCATGTTCAGAAGCATGTTCATATACATATACACAAGTAAAATTATAATTGAACCAAGCGATGCGAATGATTCTCAATTGCACAGGGTCTGCGAATGATTCTTAATTGCATTCTCGGGTGATCGAGCCATGCGTTTGGTGCATATCAGGTATGCAAAAAAAACATTGGTCAAAGCCTCGTGGCGGGGTTATCTTTCCGCTGTCAGCCGCAATCAGGCGGTGACATTTTTGGAGCAAAAAGCCCATGACTAAAAATGTAGACATCGTTATCTCGGTTCCCCTCGACGCCTTCACGGTCGGGAACGCCCTGCAACCGTCTGGCAACATCGTGGCGGGTCATTGGATCAATATCGGGTCCTGCAACCCTAACGTCACGATTAAGGGATTACCGAAGAACGCTGATGTTGAAGCGGTCTTCAACGCTTATCGCAAAACCCTGACGCTGCGCCGGGTTACAGAACGGAAGCCGGATATGCCCAAGCCTGACCGGAAGGAACCGCCCAAGGCTTTCCTCTAATCCACTAGGCAAAGCCCGGATGCTACATGGTATCCGGGCAATGCTTTACCACCTAGATGCGAATGATTCTTAGTTGCATTCTCGGGGGACATGTTCATTCTGATTTTTTTTAATAGGGATTACCATGACGTTACCGGATGAACACAAAAGAATAGAACCTAGCAGAAGCCATGTCCTCTAGGTTCTATTAGAAAAAGAGAAGGGCCCCGGATTTCTCCGAGGCCCCGTGGTTATCTAGTAGGATAGGTAGTAGTGCAACGCAGCGTACAGAGCCATGAAAGCATACCCAACTACCATTGCCCAAAGGACAAGGTTATCCCAGATATTTATGATTTTCCATTTCTTTGTCATCTCGTTTCCTCCGTGGTGATAGGTGGGGCCCCGGATTATCCGGGGCCCCTAGTGTATCAGTCTATTGTGACCGAGAACGTTACCTCGGAGAGCACTTCATGTACGAGAGCGGTGATCTCGCTTTCGTGGTCCATCATGTCGAAGCCTTCGACGCTCGAGAGCGCTTGTTCGATGATGGACGTGAGACGCATTTCCATCTGCACTTCGATCCGCTCATCCACAATATCTTCGATGAACGTTTTCAAGAAACGGATCAAGTTTTCGGCTGAATATTCAATCTTTTCATCCATGGTCTAAGACCTCCTATGGCGGACCTTGATTGATCCGATGTATGGACCATCTCACAAAACCATGATGGGTGTCTATAAAAAAATGCACCTATTTGAAATTATTTTGTACCCCATTTGTTCTTCCCGTGATTGTGCTAGGGTTTGTACCCCATTTGTTCTTCCCGTGATTGTGCTAGGGTTTGTACCCCATTTGTTCTTCCCGTGATTGTGCTAGGGTTTGTACCCCATTTGTTCTTCCCGTGATTGTTCTAGGGATTGTTCCCTATACGTTCCACGGGGTAAAAAGCAAAGCAATCGCTGTGCTAATTCAACCCACATCGCCCGAGGGGGAGGGGAAAAATTGGCCAGTTCATCTATATGTAATATAGCCACCCAAGAAAAATTCCCAGAAAACAGACCTAGTGTTCCACAATGACACACCCCCTATTCCCAGAACCTACCCCCTTGTTTTATTTCTAGGGTACCTATACCCCCCTGAAAATTTCAGAATTTCAGCCCGGTTATGCTAAGATCAATTCGTGGAACTTCTTGATTACATCGGCACTCTATGGCCTGTTGGTCTCTCTTCCATCACGCTTGTCATCGTGCTGGCCAAGATACATTCCGAGATTGACATCTTGAAAGAAAAAATCAAGACCTTATTTGAACTATTCAATGACTTCCGAACCAAGTAAAACCACCGGGAGAGCCCGTGCCAGAAACCCGAACACCCGCTATCTCCAGATTGAATTCAAGTGGATAACCACGGATGAAATCCGTGAACTCATCGGGTATTATTCTCGGATTCATCGGGGAGTATATGCAGAAATAAAACATGGAATTGAGCGGGAAAACAAGGATATTGGTACCGATCCTCACCTGATTGGCAAGTTGAAGAAAGAGTACTACTATCGTATGGCCCATGGTGGCAGCACAGTTGCCGAGATGTACCCGGATATCTTCACGGAAAAAGGACCGAAGAATATCAAGACTCTGAGAAAACAGGATCGTAGACTGATGAGTAAATTTGAACACTATCTGAAAAACAAGGACAAGCCCAAGAACAAGATCAGGTCCAAGAAGCCTATCCTGACTGACTCCAGAAAGCCACGTATAAACAAGAACGGGACTTATCATGACACCACAGGTACCCGTCTTTCCAATGGTCTTACCATGCGTGAAGAGAAGTATTGCATTGAATATATTGCCACCGCTGATCCGCTTGAAGCTTGGATCAGGTCCGGGTATGATATTAGTTATGAAGGCTGGGAACGCCATGCAGTGACATGGCGGGAAATTCCCAAGATCAAGGCACGTATCATTGAACTTATTGACGAGGCAAAAGAGAAGATGACTTGGGACGCTGAGAAAGTACTGAACAGATTTGATGAAATCTACCAGAAGGCTCTGG
>Ga0208767_1004134_pt1 | contig 10314 bp, 7 predicted proteins | sample VirMetDEL_Mar_21_FD_184514 | JGI IMG/M metagenome (GOLD analysis project Ga0208767, IMG submission 184514) | Aqueous microbial communities from the Delaware River and Bay under freshwater to marine salinity gradient to study organic matter... | ecosystem: Environmental > Aquatic > Marine >... | reverse complement strand
CATTGGCTGAGTTTCTTCTATACGTTTAGTCATTTCTTCAAATCCTAAATCAGATGCATCTTGTTCGTCTAATTTAACTAGATAAACGTTTAAACCTTCTGCCATAAACTTTTCACATATTGATAACGAATTTCGTATTGCATCATTATCTAAACATATGTATATGTCTTTAACATGTTCTTCTATTATCTTTTTTTGTAATGTAGGCTGGATTATTTTCCCGAATAATGGAATAACATTTCGTTTGATAGCCATAGCATCAAAAGCTCCTTCGGTTAATACTATTGGCTCATTCCAGTTAATCATCATACCAAATCCGATAATATCTTTTGAAACATTTGGATTTTTATGTTTATTAGGAATGTGTTTATAAAACGTTCTACTGACAAAATAATTTAAATTACTATCGATATCATAACTAGGTATTATTATTCTCCCCCCATATTTGCCAGACTCGCAATAACCAATTCTATACCTGATAATATCGAAAATTGATATACCTCTAGTTTTTAAATAATAAATTGCATTTTTATAATGTGGATTATTTTTAGGTATCCATAATGGCTTATACTCGTTTGGTAATTGGAGTATTTCTTCTGTTTTAACAGGGGCAGAAACTGTGCGATACTTATTAGCATCTAGAATTTTATTTAATTGTTTAAATTTATCTTCTGGTAAATTTAATTGCTTGAATAAAGTATATATACTTTTACCTTTTTTATCAGATATCCAACAGTGCCATGTATAATTACCATTTTCGTCTGGTAATACACGTACTTCTAATTTTGGTTTATAATGTGATTTGAAAGGGGAGAAAAAAGAAATATTTCCACCAGAGGTTGGCTTGCTTTTACCTAGAACTGATTCTAATAACTGTACTAACCTTTGGTTATTCATATTAATATAATATATGAAATACTGTGTAATTCAAAGAATTGACCTGAATAAATTATTTATTATATTATATTATATATTTAAATTATTAATTATATTATAATATTATATGTTAGACACATTCATTCTTCTGGTCTAACGATCATTAATCATTAATTCTAATAATTAATTATCATTTAATAATATAGAAAATATATACTTTTATTTTCACAATTCCAAGTTTATCCAAAAAACTTTTTAGGATTATTTGGAGTTTCGCCATTTTTTACACATTCATCTAGCCATTCTTGTGGTATATTTTTCTTAGCAACATGTTGTATACCTAGTTTTAGTGCATATGCTTCATATGTAGTTTTACTCGTTTTTGATATTCGTTGGTTTGGATTTTGAAAAACAATTCTTAAATCTATATTAGGATTTGACTGTAATATAAATTTCATCTTTTTACGATCAGTAGCAGTCCACCGTCCTTTTGTTTCGATATACATTAAAGTACCATTCTTTTTAGTAAAAATAAAATCTGGTGTATATTTCGATTTTCGTTCGGGTACTATATAATTTAATGTTTCAGTTTCATAATTTAACGGATAATTTGCTTCTTTAATTTGATCAGCTACTTTCAATTCTAAACCAGATCTATATCCATATTTATAAGCCGCTTGGCGTTGTTTACTGCCAGCGGTATGCCAATGATTTTGTTTCATAACTTATTTTTAATAATTAGAAATAATTCCATTTAAATGGAAATGTAGAAGTATATCGTTTCCATTTATTTTCTTTTGGGTTATATGCCCAAAATCCTCTATAGTATTCAGTTATCCGTCCTTCTTTGCCAGCTAAAATAACTGCAGGTAATCCGTTTGGGCCTACAATTCCTCGTATCTTATTGATATTTGATAATACATAAGCACATTCTGGTAATTTATCTATATTTTTATTACACCATATTTTATATTCGTTTAATAATTGTGCATGATTAGTTTTATTATTAAATTGATCATATATCCAATCAACAGCTCCTTGCTCATCATCTACAACGCCTTTAAACTTCCAAAAATATCTTTGTGGATCTACTGTTAATATATTATACCACATCCTCCATATTCGTAATACTTGTTTATTTTTACTAACTAAATCATCTAATAAACTAGTTTGAGTTTCAGTGTCTATATCATCAATTGTATCACTGCTAGTCTTTAACAAAGATTTAATTAAATTTGGATTTGATGAAGTTGTTCCCCATTTTCGTAGATTTGGATTAACTGCTAATTCCTCTGCTGTTATACCATCTTGTTTTAACTGGCTTACTAAATCTGTATAATAAGATTGATTCAATGTGTCAATGGTTGCTTCTATTCCCGCATCGATATTTGAAAAATTCTTAACACCAGCTGAATTAAAACGGGTCATACCAGCATCTTTGGACCATGTAGTTTTATTTTTACCTGGCCATTTTGTTGAAAATGGATTATACGTTGCATTTGTATTTTCTGCTCTACGCCATGCATCTAAAAATCTAGATATTTCTGATGTAAGTGGAAATGCTAATCGCTGTGCTAAATTAGTTTTAAATGTTTTAAACTCAGCATCGGTAACTGCTTTGCCAGTAACACCAGTAACCTTTTTGTTTTGTTTGTTGTTACTAGTACTAGTAAGTTTTATATTATCCCAATTGAAATATTGTTCACATATCATTATAATTTATCCGTTTGATATTTAATTATTAATTCATATACTTGTTTAGTTATATTAGATCTAGAACTACCTGCCTCAAATCCTTGATTCATTAACTCAACCATATCACTCATATTCGTACCCCATTTACCATCATCTTTATATCGATTAATAAATAAATCAAATACACGTTTATATTCTGGGTTAGTTGGGTATATTTGTGGATTATTTTCTACCATTTTAATAATATCTCGTTGTAATTGCTTGATTAATTCCGTATCTGAACTTTTGTATATGTCGGTTATCTCGATATTTGTATCTCGATTATCCGATTGTTGATAATCTCCTGGGTATGCACCAGCGGCTACTTCCTTTTCATCGTCGGTTGCTATTGATGGGCTTAGTTTTATCGTCTCTAATTCGTTGCGTAAATTTAAATTTGCTTTTTCTAAATCCGCAATCTTTTTCTGATATTGTTGAGTTGCTGGGCCTACGCGTTTCATAGTGTTAATATCATTTTCTAGTTTTGATATAAATTCTCTAGACTTAAATATATCCTCATCAAAATATATCCAAGTATCTATATTCCTAGGAAAAGCAGAACTTGTTAGCGAGAAGTTAGTATAATCCGCTATATCTAAAGCTCTACGGTCTCTTTGTGGAATTTGATCCATTAACTCTCGGTGTTGTTTATTCAATAATGTTATTTTTTTCCATAAATTATAATTTTTAGCTTGCAATATAAGAACATCTCTTTTGCTAGAATTTTTTCCTATTGCTCGATTATTTGAAATTAAATATACCCATTTCTTAGAATCAAATTGACTACCTATACCAAAATCACGTGATTTTTGAATTGCATTAATAATATCTAGTTTACTTACAGTTGATGATTGTCTGTTTATTACTACAAATCCATCATCAACTGGGTCTGTAATTCCCATTGCTTTTTTCGCGCGAGCTACTTTACGTTCGCCTTCTAATCCTAACATTGGTCGTATGATAACACGGTCTGATTCGGCACTTGCCTGCTCAAACAAATTATCCCGTATAATCGACTCTAATAATACACTATTCCAATTCTTCATTTATATTCCAATTTTATATAAATATCAACTACCAATCAATCATTACTAAATTACCGTTCCATAACATTATATTATCCGTACGAAAATCTAGATCTAATTCTAAATCTGTAATTCCTGTTTTTATAATATCTTGCTGCAATGCTCGTAAAAAATTAACCAATTTTATATCAATATCCCGAGCACCATCTGCATCTAAATAATCAAAAACTGAAACTTCTCCGTTGGTATTTCTAGCAAATTCATGATATTTTTTTATAAAGTTTTCAATAGCCGTTCGATATGAGCCAGACAGCGGATTCGCTAAACTCATAATATACATATTTGTTCCATTAACATAATGCACTGGGATAAATGTCGAAAATTCACCATGTCTACCAACAATTACAGCTGCTACTCGATATTCTTCTTGTTCGGTTGTTATCTTAAATAAAAAATCTTCATTATTAATTTTATAAATACGACCATTAGCTCCTTTATCAAAAAAAGAAAACTCTTTTTGTTTAATTTTATCTAATAAACGATTAATATCTTCTTCAGACATTTCGCGAAGTAATTGTTTTAATTTTATCATATCGTTACCGGTAAATTTTTATCTAAATCAATTTTAATTAAAAAATTAACGTCAATATCATTTCGTTTTTGTATTGGTTGTGCTAATTTTCCGATTGCTACTAATTCATTTCTGTCGTTATATAATCCAATCGTTGTTATATACGGTTTAAAATCAGATCCAGTTGCAAACGCTTTTATTTCGGTATTATTATCTTTTAATGTAGTAGGATTAGATGAAATATTTAATACTCCTCGATTGACTCGTGCTAAAACATCTAATTCATATATTCTAACTGTGCTTTTGTAACTAGCAGTATATGGCGAATTTAAAATATATTCATATGCATAATCTAGACTAGAAATTACAGCTAATCCTTGCGGTTCAAAAATATTACCAACATAATTAGTTTGCAGACATTTTAACGTAGCTTCTTCTCGGTCATTTAACGCACTTATACTGCTAATAGTATTTGCCTGGTTAAATATCCTTACTTCATCAATAACACCTGTTAGATTTGAGCTATTAGAGTCATAGCCCCCAATTTTCAATAAATCTGTGTTGTTAATATATGCACTTTGCGTAAATGAATTATTTATATTATTATTTAATAAATTACTAGAAGCGGACGCATGTATAGATCCATTAATATACAATTCAAATAAACTACCTGTTTTTTGGCAAACTACATGAGTCCAATCCGTAACAGTAGCCGAACTTGTAATCTGTGTTATGTAATTGCTAGCCCCAGCAACCGACGCAATTAATTGATCACTACCACTTAATTCTAATTTAAATGGATATTGTGTAACTGCCGATGAATTAGCTTTTGCTAATACCAACATATTATCAGAACCGGTATTAGATGCTGATATAAACAATGATACTGAATAATCATTGTCACGATCATATTCTCCTATAATATCTGTTTCAATATAACCTGCTCCAGAAAACTTAGCAGCTAATCCCAACGATTGCGTTGCACCAGTAACGGTAGGAATTCCTGGAACATATGTTACTCCAGCAGATGTATAATTTATTCTGGTAGTATCAAAATATTCATTGAATCCTTCATAATATTTAACACCGGTTACTATAGATCCGCTGTCATATGAATTATCATATAAATTTCCATATACATCACTTCTAATAGCAACGCTTTTGGAAACTGGAATACTAGTTCCGTGAATCGTTGTATCAACATATGTATCTAATTGAAATGATCCTCGTTTTACACTTTCTCCAACTTTGTTTTGCGGAATAGAAAAAACCGAAGCCGAATCATATAAGAATTTACTAGTTCGATTTATATCAGTTTGCCCAAAACAATTATATGGATTATCTTTTTTATCGTAAAATAAATGATTTATTGAATAGTATGTGATAACTTGATATGACCCATTAATATTCGTTGCATTATTAAATGTAGCATTACTTCCAATCGGCGGCAACGTTGAAGTATAAATTGCTTGTAATGGAATTGCACTACTAGTAGCAGAACCAGAATAAAACGTCCAGGTTTTATTTGCTTCGAATGGGTTTAACGCAATGTCAGACTGATTGATTCTAGTGTATACATTAGTTGTAACTAGATCTACATTTTCTAATAAATTAATAGCTTTCATATCGTAAAAACCCTGTTATACTTTTATTATAAATATAACAGGGATTAATTCGATGGGTAAATATTAATAATCTAATTTAACTCTAACAAGAGCCTCTCTAGAAAATGATTTTAATAACGGTTGGCTCAATTTTCCAACAGCTAATAATTCTTGTCGATTATTATATAATCCAATTGTAGTTATATATGTTTTCGGATCACCAATAAATGTGCTTTGTGCTAAAACGCCATCCGAACCTGTTGTGTATGTTGGGTTATTTGAAAAGTTATATTGTCCGTTTTTAATTCTTACAAAATAATGTGTACTAGTTATTTTTTGTGAATTTCTAGCCTGGAATCCAGAAGCTGATCCTGAAATTGAATGGAACATTGCAAAATGATTATTTCCTTCAGAGTCAGATGTTAAATTAGTATCATATGCTAAAACTTGATCTAATTTATTTCCATCTAGAATCATTACTCCGTGATCTGGATAAAATTTACCATAATAAACTGGAGTTGCTGATGTATATACTCCAGAGCTAATTGATCCGGATACTATATTATAAACACGTCCGGACGAACCAACCGTAGCAGATGCAATAGATGAATCATCAATCAAAGTAATTTGCGTACCAGAAACAGAGACTGAGCCGGTTGCATTTGTTGCTCGGGAACTTATTGTTAATAATGGCAATTCAAAGTTTCCTTCATCTAATCTTTCTTTAACGCGATTTCTTTTAATGTTAACAACATATATAGAATCAGTTGATCCAGAGTCTGTAGTTGTAAATCTAGTATCGGTACTTTCTAACAATAAATTTCTGTATTGAGAATATATTGCTTTAGAAGCCGGAGTTTGTTGAGTTCCTAGATTCGAAGACCCACTACCAACTGCATTTCCATATGCCAATGAAAACTGTACTGCTGCTCCATCAGCTGATGGTGTATCTTGATATATGTCTACGTAGTATCTACGTTGAGATGTAGACTGATCTGATGCAGTAAAATATGTAGTTAACGATCCTAAATTATCACTCCATAAACCTGATGTTACTGTTTCTTTAACATTATTAACGACATCATCAGCTAAATTAAATGTACTAAACGTTTGGTTACTTTGAACTACTACTTGATCGTTGGTTGGTACAGATGCCTGTATTCTAGACGCCCCCGGTACAGAAGCTTGTATTCCAGTATTTCCACTAACACCACTAGCTAAGCCCCCTCTAGTACCAGAAGTTAACTGCCCTAATCTAGATTTAGATTTTAATTTTTGTATTTTATTTGTCATGTTCATCATTTATCCAAATATAATTTTATTATAAAGATACTCCAGACGGTACAGCCTGGGTCGCGGTAAATCTGTTTACCGTTAAATTAATAGTAACACTCCCACCAGTTTCATTACCAACAATAGTAATCGTAGCAGTTTTACTACCTAACGTGTTAACTTTACCAGTAATTTCAAATACAAATCCAACCGCTGAAACACTTTGTGCATCTTGATTTAATCCAATTACAGTTGGCTGTATATTACTATTAGCCAATGGTTGTACAACAGATAAATCTGCTACAGTTGAATCTGATAAAATAGCAGTATAACCATACTGTGCATTTCCTTGTAACGATGTATTTGGAGATATTGTAGAACTAGCATTACCATTAATAGTAATAGATGTATTGCCAACTGTTATAACTGGTATAGCATTTGTTTGTTTTGGCAACGTTAATAATTTATATCGAAGAGCCTGTGTTTCGTCAGGAATTGCTTCGGTAATTGGCAATGCTTCAATTGCAGCGCCGTAATAATTAGTTCCTAATGGATGATTTGGATTCCATAGTCCATAATCAATTTCATCGTCCCCTAATGCAAATTGCGTAATATTAAATGCTGAATCGCCAGATGAAAGAAGTTCTCTACCTTTTAATGTTAATATTGCATCAACTGTTACAGAACTATTGTCTAAATATCCCATATTATATACCTTTTAAATCTTTATATATAAATATAGTAGTATTAATTTTATGTAATTCTAAAATTACCATCACTATTACTTAATGATTGAAAAACAATTTGATTGGGATTTGCTTCAATAATTTCAATAACAGGTCCACCATCTACTGTGTCTGGAGAATCAATATCAAACCCAGGAGAAGTTACTTTCGATCCGTTATAAAATAAATTTTCTAAACCTTGAGGTAAATAATCTTGTATTTCAGATGCAACCAATGTTTCTCCTAATCCATATGTAGAAGTCCCATATGTACCAGTTCCATATACACCACTAACAATTTCAACTAAACTATAAATTTTAGATGGTACCGAAGTTATTACTGATGGTAAAACTGCTTGGCTAAACCAATATGGAGAAGATTCAGTATGGAAACTAGAACCAGAAAAATAAACACTGTCATATGAATATGGAACGCCATTATATGTCAAGCCAGCATTTGACGCACTAATTATTGCTACGTTTTGTATAGGGAACTCCGAAGAAATATTTGTTACTTGTGCATTTACATCTCCGGTATATGAAAATGATTCACGTACAACGGTAGGTAATGCCGTGTCTTTATTTCGTTCTAATATGTTTGGTTGTATTAATAAACCAGTTAATTTATCAGCCCGAGCTGGTAATAGTTGATTCAATTGATTAAAGAACGACATATCAAATAATGAAAATATTTTGATATATGCATTCATATCATTATTAGTAGAATATTTTTTCCAATAATTTCTAGAATATTGAATTAAACTAGGATATGCATTTAGATCTGCATCTCCTGGATCACCAATATAATCATCTAGATATGTTTCTCCTAATTGTGCAATAATATCTTCATCAATCATTGTTTGTGGAGAAAAATACACTCCTAATTTTTTACTGTCTAATGGAGCTTTATCATATTGACTTCGTTCAGCTCTAGTTTTTACATCTAATGTGCCAACCAATTCATTATTTTCTAAACGAATTTTATTGTCATCATATGTTCCAACGCCTAATGATATCCCATCATAATAATATGTTTCTTCTAATGAATCATATGGAATATCATTTGTCCAACTAGCAAATGAAGCTGAAATACCAGATGAATTAGGTTCAACACCAATTAAACTAGAAGTAGCAGAATGATCAATTTTTTGATTTAATGGCAATCGGAATACTAATTCATCATATGCCGAAATATTTCCATCATATGCCCCCGGGGCTTTTGTGTGATTGTGAAATGGATCATCCTGTAAAGATCCCGTCCATAATCGCAATTCTTGTAGTTGTCCTACTAATCTGCTAGCTCCACTACTAGTACCACCCAACACTAACGAACCGGTACTATTAAAAGAAATACTAGTATCAGACGCAGATGCAGCTGTTAAAATTTTACCATATTTAGATCCATTTGCAATTAATTCTAAATCTGATCCATTTTGTCTTAATACTGTATTAATCCATCCACCATCAAACATTTCAATTGCATTTGATGCAGTTCCATTAATGGAAATAGTACCATATGTACCCGAAACGAAATCTATTGTTACATCGTTATCATCAATACTATATAAATGCATCGTATTAGGAATAGATGGATTTTTTAATACATTATCTGTGCGGAACCTAAGTTCTACGGATTGGATCGGTTGTGTATAATCTACAGTAACTGTCCCAGCAGTATTAGCAATTAAATCTAATGAATAATCAAAATTTAATTTTTTATATAATGGCGCACGATTAATTCTAGGACCACCATATTCTTTAATCGTAATTAATGATTCTGGAATACCATAACAAGATAATAAAGCCTTGACACTACGAGCAGTACCTTTAGATTTTAATAATCCTGGTAAATTATTAACAATTCTGCGCCATGTTGTATATGTAATATCTTTTGCCGATAAAGAATCACCAGTTACCGAATTTGATCCAGTAATAGGAATACCAGATTCGTCAGTACCAAACAAATATTCCCATAAGTTTTTATCTTGTTTTCCATTAACAAGATTCCACCCAAATTGTTTAGCAACATCATATAATAATTCATTCGGAACACCTAATTTAGGATTTTCTTCATGTTTATATAAACGTTGTATATTACTAACATAAGTCCATATTATATCATAATGTTGTCCTAACATATCCGTAAACAATCGCATATTTTGATTCGATTCATTGTATCGAATATGCATTGGAATTGTTTTATTGAGCATGTTTAAGTTATATGAATCATACGATTCGGCATTACCTAACAACGAAGTATACCAAGTATTAAACGCACTAGATGAAATAGCAGCTATTGAATACGGTCTAGTTGAATTTGTTTTTGGTACTGGCGTTATATAACTACCTGTCACTTCTGCTACAACGGGAGCTTCATGCGGATGTGGATTACTATACAATACTGATGATGACTCATAGTATAAAAACTTTTCAAAATTATCAAATCCACTTACAACAGCCGTTTGCAAGTTTGTAATATCGGCTGCATTTGTAGTAGCTACACTTCCA
>Ga0208767_1004133_pt1 | contig 10315 bp, 9 predicted proteins | sample VirMetDEL_Mar_21_FD_184514 | JGI IMG/M metagenome (GOLD analysis project Ga0208767, IMG submission 184514) | Aqueous microbial communities from the Delaware River and Bay under freshwater to marine salinity gradient to study organic matter... | ecosystem: Environmental > Aquatic > Marine >... | reverse complement strand
ACGGAACTGCTAGTTTTTCATCGGGTGCTTTAACCGGCGCAACAACTGGATCATTTAGCAGCAACGTAACTGTTGGAGGAAACTTAACCGTTAATGGCACCACCACAACAGTTAATAGCACAACCGTAACTGTCGATGATCCTATTTTTACTGTAGGCGGTGATACTCCTCCTGGTGCAGACGATAATAAAGATCGAGGAATTGAATTTAGGTGGCATAACGGTTCTGCTGCTAAAACAGGTTTCTTTGGTTTTGATGACTCAACCGGATACTTTACTTTCATTCCAGATGGAACAAATACTAGTGAAGTATATTCAGGCACATTAGGAACAGTAGAAGTTGGCGGTGTTCGTTTAAGCGGCACAACCCAGACTGTTGCTTATGTTCCTTCTAGTGTGTCGATTACCGGTGGAAGCATTACCGGTATTACAGATTTAGCCATTGCTGACGGTGGTACTGGCGCTTCTACTGCTGCAAATGCTCGTACTAACTTAGGCTTGGCTATTGGTTCTAATGTTCAAGCATATGATGCTGGTTTGCAGTCTATCTCTGGTTTAACCACTGCTGCTAACAAAATGATCTATACTACTGCATCAGACACATATGCAGTAACAGATCTTACAGCAGCCGGTCGTGCTTTGATTGACGACGCAGATGCTTCAGCCCAACGTACCACTCTTGGTTTAGGTACAATTGCAACTCAAGATGCAAACAATGTTAATATTACCGGGGGTAGCATCACCGGTATCTCAACTTTTGCTTTAGGTAATTCAGTTAAGTTTGAACTTGATACAACAACAACGGATGCAGATCCGGGTTCTGGTAAGTTCCGTTTTAATAATACCAATCAGAATACCGCAACTGAACTATACATTGACGATCTTGACGATCTAGGAACTAATATTGAAAGTTGGATTCAAGGGCTTAGCCTTAGCACATCTGTGGTTACTAAAGGTATTCTATATATTCGGGAAGAACAGGCTCCTAGTAACTTCTTAGGATTTAAAGTTACTGGGGTTACCAATAACACTGGATACACAAAATTAACAGTTTCTAATGTAGCTTCTAGTGCTACGAGTCCGTTTGCAAATACCGATAAACTTTTGGTAGCTTATAGTTTAACCGGTGATAAAGGTGACGCAGGTTCATTAACTGGTCCTGGTTCAAGCACTGATAATGCTATTGTTAGGTTTGATGGTACAGGCGGCGGATTAGCGCAAGATTCCTCTGTACTTATTGCAGACGACGGTAGCATGATTATCTCTGGTTCTTCCAGCGGAAACATGTTACGTATCACCCAGACCGGCACCGGCAATGCGTTGGTGGTTGAGGATAGCACTAACCCTGATAGTTCGCCGTTTGTTATTGATGCGAGCGGCAACGTCGGCATCGGCGCTACGGCACCTCGTGCACCATTGCACGTTTCCCCGGCTGGAGCCGCTTCAGATGATTTTAATGTTTTGGTTTCGCAGTTTCGTCCAAACATTGTCCTTGAAGACCTTTCCGGCTCTGCAACAGATTTTCAGCTTTTTGTTGATAATAATGCGCTTCAATTTAGGTATGGAGATGCGTCTACTGATACGAAGTTAGCAACAGAAGCTATGTCTATCATGAACAGCGGCAGAGTCGGCATCGGACGCACTCCAACAACTAACCTATTAGAAGTTGCTGGCACGATTGAATCAACCACTGGCGGTTTCAAATTTCCAGATGGTTCTACGCAAACAAAATCCGCCGGTCACGGTTTGAGTGCAATGATTGCACTTGGTATGGTATAATAAAAGGAAAAGGTTAAATGGCTAATCCAACAATTACAGGAACAATTGGTGTAGTTAGTTTTAGTGCAAGCACTATTATCTCAACTGCAACTACGAATGAAAATTTGTTAGGTAACACGGCTTCATCCGGCAAACTAATTCGAGTGCATTCCCTCGTTGTACACAATATCGATGGAAGTGCTGCTGCTACATTCCAGCTTAAACGCTACGATCAGGACGGAACTCCAATGCACTCTGATGTCGGCACATATCAGACGGCGATTGGTGCAGATGTAGTTGCTGGTAGTGATCTAGGCGGATTCCATAACATTTCTGTAGCAGCACAGAATAGTCTGGTTGTGTATGACAACACACAAAATGTAACACTTCAGGAAGATGAGAGTTTAGTAATTCAGGCATCAGCAGCAAACGATCTTTCTGTAGAGATTCATTATAGTGTAATTGGATAAGCAGTATGACTAAACTTATTGGCGGAAATATCAGCGATACACCTATTAAAGACATCAGCGATGGTTCAGCTTTTTCTGTAGGTGGTGGTGGCGATTGGTGGCAAAGTCGCCTTTCGCAAATGGACGGAGACTCCATGTGGAACGATGTGGAGTTTCTTTTTCAAGCGCACCCGGATGATGTGCTTGCCAGTGCGGTACAGACTTCAGTGTCGCCAGATCGAAAAGATCCGAGCGCGGAATGGACGATCAACCGTTACGGGACCACGAGTTCTAGTCCGGCAAGCACTTACTACTGTGAATTTGTGAACGCGCCCGAGTTCCCGCTGGGCGCAGCGTTCCAGCGTTCGAACGCAAGTTGTTTGTCTCTTATAGGCGGAACGGATGTAACTACCGATCTTGATCTAGAACAAGACTGGACGTTGGAACTTGTTTACGGTCGCATCAATAATGCCGCGAACATACTCGTCAACATGGAGACAATACACCTAGGAAATACGGCGGGAGGCTATAAGTTTGGGCATTACAGTGCAATGGGCGGCGCTGCGGGAACGCAATATTGGTATAAGTCGGGACAGAGCTTTACCACAACGCTAGGCAACCCGGATGCAAACAGTGACTATTCGTCGCTATACTGCGGAAATAATCTTGGAGTGCAGAACTTCACGGTGTTCTACGATCATTCAGAACTCTACGCAATCGGCGCGATCAACGGTGTTCTTTGGCAAAACAGGTTTGGACCGTTTTCGTGGAGTGGTTTTCCGTATTCAACATCCACGCACTGGAACATTATGGGCAACATTACCCTGTCAGACCCTACAGAAACAAGACTCATCAACGGGCGAGTGGCCGCAGCCCGTTTTACGTGGGGCGATCGTTACAGCTTATCAGGTAAGATGACAAACTACGGTATGCCAGCACAGTTTACTCCGGATTTTGTTTTTCCTGAAAAAGGAACATAATGAAACCCTTATCATTATAAAAGTCTCAAAATGAAACTCTTAACTTTACTTTTATCTCTTCCTCTCTGCATTACATGGGCTTATCGTGGAGGAAGTCTCTATAAACAACAACAATGGGGTTGGTTAGGAAATACCCGTTGGGTTACTCTATTAGCCACGCCATTGTTCATGACGTTAGCCTTTGCTACTTCTATACTAGGTAATCTTTCTGTAGAAAATATTGTTGGTTTAGTGTTAGGTTTTATTTTATTTTTTGGTGCTCAAGCAGATGGCTGGGGCAGACAAATGGATCTAGGAAAAAATGATAAACCTGATGATGAAACGGGGTATAAGCTTAGAGATTTAATTTGGAAAAAGAAGTCATCATTTAGTAGAGATCTAGCTGGTCTGTATATGAGGTTTGCACAGTTTCTTGCTCCAGCATTGTGTTTCGGTTATGTTAAACCTATTTTTTCTTTGAGTTGTATTAGTTTATTCTTACTAGCGCCTCTATGTTGGGTAATAGAACATAAAATTTACTATAGCAAAAATCAAGTACCTCCATTTCCTTTTGTTGAAATTTTAATCGGATGTATCTTATTTATCACAGTAGCATTTTCAAGTGTATATGTATTCTAAAATAGGTAAATAAAAATGGAAATCACCCCGGTAGTATTTTGGAACGTCCTTCTAACTTTAGTTATTGCCCCAGCTTTCTGGGCATTTCGATCTTTACTAGCTGAAATTAAACGTATTGATATCCTTTTAGCTAGAACTCGGGAAGAGTACGCTACGAAAACTGATCTGCGTGATAACATGCAGAGTGTAATGGATGCTCTGCATAGAGTTGAAGATAAATTGGATAAAGTACTAGCAAAGGAAAAATAGAATGGCCCAAGAATTAACCGCAGCGGAACGTGCTCAATATCAACAAGCCATCAGAAATACTCTAGGGTATACCGCCCCTTTTGGTGGAGGCGCGTATGGTCAGTTCGTTCAAACCTTAAATCCAAATCAGCGAGCAATTGCAGAAGAATTAGAGCGTCAATATGTCACTGAAAGAACAGCGTATAATCAACCTGTTCAGCAAACTTCAACTGCTCAGCCAACTCCGACTATTGACTACAGTGCGCTCGCTAGTCAACTACAGCCATTGTTGCCTCAGATTGATTACGGTCAAATTAGCGGTCTAATGGCTCCCACTCAACAGGCTGCTCAAGAGACACAGGCTGCTATTGGAACGGCTGCTGCTGGTCAGGCTCCTACTCTATTCTCGGGTCAGGCAGGGTTAATGTCTGGTCAACAGGCTTTAGGTACTCAAGTTGGCGAAGCCCAGCAACTTTTACAGGCCGGTCAGATGGGTTTAGGTGCAGGACAACAGGCTCTTGGTGAAGGTCAGCAAGCTCTCGGCGCGGGTCAACAAGCTCTCGGAACACAAGTAGGTGGGGTACAAACTGGTGTGACAGGACTTCAGCAAGCTGTCGGACAAGCTGCTGATGGTGATCAAGCAGCAACTGGTCTTTACGCTGGTCAATCAGGATTGATGGCTTCTCAGCAACAATTGGGAGAAGATATCGGTCGTCAAATTGGCGGTGTACAAGCAGGAGTGTCAGACTTTCAAAGGGCAGTCGAGGCATATCAGCGAGGCGCTCAAGCCCAACGAGCAGATATTCAGTCCGCAGCATTGACTGGCCGAGAACAATTACAGCGTCAAATTGGAGATGTTGGAATTCAAGCTAATCGAGCGGCTGAACAATTAACTCAGGCTCGCCAAGCTGCTGCTACTCCTATGGGAGCCTCTCAACTTGCTGTTGGAGCAATTCCTGGTGGAGTGCAGCAACAGGCTGCTCAATTAGCTCAATCTGCTCCCGCACCCTCTCAGACGGCTCCTCTTGGCCCTCTAGGTCCGATATCTGTAGACCCGCGTGACGCCCTTATTCGACAATTAATTTCAGGCTATCGGGGCTTACTAAGTCCACAACAGTAAGGTCATAAAAAATGGTAACGCAACCACTGCCAAATCTCCCAACATTACAACCACTCCCTGAAGCGGATCAGCGTACTGCTGCAATCACTGAAATAGATAAATTTATTAAAGACGGGACTATTCGCGCTGACTTATTGGGAGGTTCATTACCAGAAGATTTAGATATCGAGGAACTAAAGAAAACTGGTAAGACAGAAGATATTGTAACTGTTGCTAAGACGTTACAAGATAGGGATTTTGCACGTAACCCCGGTCAGATCTACGGTGATTTTGAAGGTTATAAAGGTATCTTCGGTGAAGGTGGATATGGACGATTTCTAGGTGCTCAAGGGAGTAAAGCGAGGTACGTAGATCCTTACGGACAGTTAACTCAGATAGGTAAACAGGCTGAGTTAGCCGAGACTCCAGAATTACCTCCAGGTACGGAATTAAAGTTACAGGAATACCAAGCTAAACCAGATGAATTCCTAGATTCAAATAAATATCTAGTAACTCCTACAGCACAAAATGTTCAGGCTGTTCTAGGTGAAGTTTCTCAAGCCGCCGATCCAACTAAAACTTTAGCTCAATCGTATGATGCTCAACAAGCTTTTCAACAGGTAGCAAAACAACAAGTATCAGCGGCTCGTCAGGAAGGGCTAACTGATTATGTAGAACCCGCACAAGGAGAGATAGATGTTAAGTCTACTGTGCAGGGTCAGTTAGCCAATCTAATGCAGCAATTTGAAGGCGGTCAGATTCCAGCCTTTGCTGCCGGTGCTATCCGTACTGCTGAACAACGCCTAGCTGCTCGTGGTTTAGGTGCTTCATCCATGGCTGGTGCTGCCATTACTCAGGCTGCTATGGAAGCTGCTACTCCTATCGCTGCTGCTGATGCTGAAACATATCGGCGAATGCAAGAACTGAATCTTAATAACAGGCAACAGGCTGAAGTTGTTAATGCTCAATTGACCTTGCAAATGGATTTGGAGAACCTATCCAATGAACAACAGGCTCGTGTAACCAATACACAAAATAGGGTTCAGGCATTGTTTACTGATCAAGCAGCAGTAAATAGTGCTCGACAGTTTAATGCTCAGTCTGAACAACAGAATGATCAATTCTTTGCTTCTTTATTTAACCAGACCGCTCAATTTAACGCGACTCAGAAAAATGCAATGCAGCAGTTTAATGCCGGTCAGGTAAATACAATCGCTCGTTTCAATGCTGAATTATCAAATCAGCGAGAACAGTTTAATTCACAGAATAGAATTTTGATTGATCAGGCTAACGCCGTGTATCGTCGTCAGATTAATACGGCTAATACTGCATTAGCTAATGCTGAAAATGAATATAATGTACGTAATTTGTTTAGTATTAGCCAAGTGGCCCAAGCTAATATATTACAAGAAGCAAGAGATGCAGTAAATTTTGCTAGAGTAACTGCTTTAAATGAAGATTCTTTTCAAAAACAACTAGCTTTACAATCTTTCTTGAGTGATAAAAATTTAGATAATGCAAAACAAATTGCTAAAGGTGGTTTATTTGGAGATATTCTAACTGCTGCTGCTGGTGCAGTATTTAGTAGTTTTAAATAAAAATAAAGGACTGTAAAATGGCTTTTGAGATTTTAGGTAAGTTAGCCGTCAGTTTTCTGGGCGGGTTCGCAGATCGAGGTAAAAAAAGAGATGATGTTCAAGTGCCTCAGTTAAGACCTATGGATACTCAAGTTACAGGTACAACAACGGGTGTATCTAATCTTAGGGCTGCTTCTGCTGCTGGTGATGCCGGTGATGTAGTACCTCCTTTAGGTTCTACTAATAGAATTGCCGCTTTACAAGAGCGGTATGAACAATTTTTATCAGCTATCAATGCTGATGAAGGTGCTGTTAAAGGGACCACTTCCAGAACTCGTATTGCGTAAGGAAATATTATGGCTATAAATCTGACTGAAAGCGAGATGTTCGACGGTCCCATTCCAGGATCGTCTTTGACAGGAGAACTAGGTGCTGAAAAGCATGAAAGACCACCCGTATATACAGACCCCGTAGAAGCTTTTGATTTTGTTGCAAATGGTATATTAAGTGAAGACGGGGCGGAAAAAATTTCGCTGTCTGCTCAGTTGGGTGTACCTGCTGAATTAATCGCTAGATCTATAATTGTTACCGGTTGGGCGGAAGGGTATTATTCAATAGATACAATGATACTTATTTTTCAACCTGTATTTGGTATTATAATGAAACTTCTAGATAAAGCAGGTATAAAATATGAAAAACTAGCATTAAGAAAGATGGATTCTAAGGTACAAGCTGCTCTGGATGAATTAGAAAGAATGAATAAAGAAGACCTCTTACCTGAAAAAGAAGATATGGAAGATGAAGAAGTATCGGATGAGGAAGTGACAGAAGAAGAAACTTCAACTGGATTAATGGGTAGGAGATAAATTATGGGATTTTTTAGTCTAGGAGCTGCGGGTCAATTAGGTTTCTATCGAAGTCTTAGGGAGAACATAAGAGGCGACGAAGAATACGACCGAGAAATGGATAAAATAAAGCAGAAAGCTGACAAGGCTACGAAGGCTGCTGCAAACTTTATGTCTAAACAAGATGCCCTAAAAAGAAATCGGGAAACACTGCTTAAAGTAATAGGGCAAGATGAAACTCTCTCTAAAAGATTTTCTGGAATAGACCCTAAAGCAATGGATAACTTTTTGCGAGCCGCACAGAATACTTATCAAAGTACACTTTCTCCAGATAACGCTATACGCTTCTTTAGCGGCGCTACTCCAGAGCAAGTAAAATCTTACATCTCTGATGAAACATCCGAAGCACCAACTATAACAGTAGAACCAGAAGAAAGAAGTACAGGTGAAAAAATAGCAAGAGGAATGGCTGCTTTTCTTAGCCCTTCCGCCAGACTTGAACAAGCAAGAGAAAGATCGGGGGTTAAACCAGAAGGTGTAACTGATGAACAATGGCAGCAGATTCAAGCTGGTGAAACTCCTTCTATCTACGATCCGCCTGAAAGACCCGTAGTTATGCCAGATGTCATGGATCAAACAGAGAAAAAGTTAACATCGGGTCTGGTCCAGCAAATCTCGGCTGCACCGGAATTTAGAGATAAAACCAGAGGCGGAGTGTCTTTAACAAAATCTGCCGCTGAGGCTAAACAGATTTTATTGCAGGAGGCGCGTCTAGGAAACACTGCTTTGTTTGGAAATCTAATTAACGAGGTTGAACCGGACAAAATAATGCGAGAAATCTTTATTAAACTTGATCAACTTCTTCAAATGGGTGACTTGAGTAAGGAAGAACGAGATCAGATTTCTGCCAGCGGCGAGTTGGCTATTGACCGTCTTTTGGAAGACAAAGCAGGAACCTCGGATAAATCTTCAGGTACGAATACACCTCCAGCCTCGGTTCCATCTTCAGCCGCGACTACACCTACACAAAACGTCTTGAAGAAGCAGTATGAAAGCGGAAACAGAATGTATCAAGGCAAAAAAATAATTAGATATGGTGATCCCACAAATCCTAAAGTACCTTATACATATAAGTTACAGGATTAAGATTTTGCCTGTAAATTAAAAAGAAAGAACCTTTAATGCCTAAAACTCTTAACGAAGTAGCCTCTGATCCAAAAATTATAGAGACTCTTACAAAATACGAACAAGATAAGGGAGAATTCGGGGATTCTCCTGTAGAGACAGTTCGTAATTTTCTCTCGGATTATAGGTTTCTTCAATCGAATACGTATGGTGCGTATGATTTTATTAACTATGTTAATAGTATTGAGGATGAAGAGTATAAGAAAAATTTAGGCGAAGTTTATAATATCATAGATAACGAATTAGAATCACAGATAACAGGCGAAGACGTAGAATTTGGAGAAAGAGCACGAGGAGTAGGGGAATATCTGCTCTATACTGTAACTGATCCTCTTAATATTTTAGGTGCTGGAGTCGGCGGTCGAGTAGCTAATACTATAGCTCGACCGGTGATTAACAAACTTATCACGGGGGCGTTAGGTCGAAAGGTAGGGGCTTCTGCTGCGGGGGCTGCTGCTATAGATGCACCAATTTCTGCGATTCAAGAAACATCAATCCAGACAGCAGAAAAAGACTTAGATGTCAGAGACGACTACTCTGTGGGTGAGATTGCTGGTGCCGCTGCAATCGGGGGTGTAACTAGCGGTGCAATCGGTGCTGGATTTAGTTTGATAGGTCATGGGCTAGGAAAGATAACCGGCGGATCTTACCTGGAAAAAGCTACAGAACAGCTAGAGAATACTGTTCAAGGTAAGGCAGCTAAAAAGCCCTCGCTAAAGAATTCTGGTGCAGAAGAACTAGAGGGTCTTTACGTAAATTTAAAGGCAGATACTCCTAAAGATTTCTTAGAAGATTATGATCCAATGGGTAGAATTATCGGTGCTAAAGAAGTAACCGATGGCCCTAACGTAGTGACAGTAGAATTCCTACAAAAGACTCGGGGAGTTGGTAAATCTCGTATCCAAAAACAATTCACTGTGGATGAAATTTCCGCCGTGTCTGAAAGAACTAAACTAAAAAATGTAGCAGAATATAGAGAAAAATTCGAGCCGGACCAAAAAAACCGGGGATTTTTTGATCAAGATAAAATTAATGAGGGCGATGAATTAATATACAAGAGTGCTTCTAAACTTGGGCTATCCGAGGAAGATACTGCTTCTGTTATAACTAATCGTAAAGCTCTCTTATCTGATCTCAAAACACTTGCACCTGATGAAGCGGGAGAACAGTCTCTTTTAAATCAGGTCGATACTTTTTTGTTTGATCTCTTAAAAACTCCAGATGGAACACCGTCTCCGTTATTAAATTCTGTTGATTTAAGGAGCAGTACTTCTGAAGCCATCTCAAAAATTTTAGAAACCGTTGACCCGTCGCAGGTTGGTACAAAACTTAACCAAGCTCTGGATGCTTCCAAACTTACTATGGAAGAATTTGCTAAAATATACAGATTTTCTATCAGTGAAGTTGGTGCGTCTCTAGGTTCAAAGGGGAAATTTGGTAAGGGTGTGCTAGGTCAGTTTGGAAACCGTGCCGGTAAGATGACACCAGAAGATAGAGATTGGGTAATTTCTCAGCGGGAGATTTCAGATAGGTCTAAACAAGTTGCAAGCAAGTTTGGGTTTGCTGTAGATACTTGG
>Ga0208767_1004130_pt1 | contig 10320 bp, 9 predicted proteins | sample VirMetDEL_Mar_21_FD_184514 | JGI IMG/M metagenome (GOLD analysis project Ga0208767, IMG submission 184514) | Aqueous microbial communities from the Delaware River and Bay under freshwater to marine salinity gradient to study organic matter... | ecosystem: Environmental > Aquatic > Marine >... | reverse complement strand
ATCTGCTTGCGCATATATATCTTCTACAAAACCACCTTCATTAAATTGTCTAGCTGCAACAGCTTGACCTAAAGTATCTTGTGGGAACAAGGCTGCATAAGTCTGTGCTTGTTGGCCAGTGTCCTGTGGCATTGGTTGTGTAGCCATTTGTTGAGGAGCTGTAGCTTGTGCAGGTTGCATAGCTTGATTAATTGCTGCAGGTTCTGTTGCCTGTAACATTGGATTTGAGTTAGCTATTTGATTAAAGTTTTGTTCACTAAGACCTATTAAGTTAGCACCTTGTAATACTTCTTCTCCTGCTCTAGCCATTTCAGGAGGTAATTTTTTAACTGCTTCCATATTAGGAAACATTCTATCCTTAGTAAACTTAGGCATAGTATTAAAATCATAACTAGAAAATAATTCTATATTAGGATCAAGACTTATTATTTTTTCTCTAATTTCTTTAAAATCAATTTTATTAGGATCTACTCTAAAATCATCTCCTTCTGCTTCCATTAAACTATTGATGAATCTAGCAAAAGTTCTAGTTGCTTTAGGAGCCATTTGCGGACTAAGACGAATTTGATCAGGACCAGGATCAGTAAATCTCATATATTGATTTAACTCCATAACTTGTTCGGCAAGTTTAGGATTAATAAGAATTTGACTTCCAAGTAATCTTCCACCTAATACTAGTTTTAAAGTATTACCAAGACCAAATGCAGCAGCTGTTGCAGTAGCTTGAATACCACCAGCTCCTCTTAATGTTAAAGATCGTTGTACGAACTTAGAAGGATCTGTAAAATCTACTGAATCTATGGCTTCTTTAACTTTAATAACATCATCAATTCTTTTTAAGGCTTTTTGTCCTTGTTGACCACCACCAAAAATCTCAATAATTGTGTCTCTGCCTGATTTAGTATCAATACCTAAATTTTTTTTAAATAAACCAATATTAACTTCACCAAAATCGTGATTTCTAATTACACCATCATTTAAATTAGCAATTGTCGATTCAGTAAATATTCTAGGACTAATTTCAGTTACATCTAATACTTCATTAGTTCTTGCTTTTGCTCTTATTCTTTGTTGTGTCAAAAGATCATCGTCAAATCCAAAAAGAGGGCCTTGTTTAAATCCTCTTTTAGCAGCTTCAGCCGCTGCTGCCTCTAAAGAAATTGATCTGAAATCTCTTAATGGATTAGCTGTAGCTTCATTCCAAGCATCCCATAACCAAGTACGTGTATATCGATCGTACATTTCTTTTGCTGCTTTACTATTAGGTATTACAACAGTTCGTATAACTTTACCTGTTTCTTCGTTAATAATAGGATAACTAGATTTAGTTACACCCATAATTTGTTTTAATTGTTTCATTGCTACAGGGCTATTTGCATTAAATATATTTCTAATTGCTTTATCAAATATTTGATCAGGATAAATTCCTTCTTGTCCTGTCATTTCAACACCCGCATCTGCAAATAATTTACTGTCTGATTTTCTTAACTCTCTAGCTGCTTTTGATTTTTCAAAAGGACGTAATACAGTTGAGTAAAAATAATTTGCTTCTTTAAGTTTTTGAAAACCTTGTCTAGCAACTCTTATTTGAGTATCAAGAAAAGCTTCAGCTGCTTGAGGACCTTCTGAGTTAAGAATAGACTGATACTGTTCTTTAAATATTTTATCTTTTAAATTAGATCTAACTGTAGCTTCATTTAAACTATTTAAGTCTCTTTCCAAACTATTTCTAATTAATGTAAGAGTATCTCTTACACCTTTAAATTTTGTGTTACTATATGCGTTTGTTTGCATTCTAGATAATCCTTGCCAATCACTTAATCTAATGTAGTTATTTAAATTACTATAATATTTAACTAACTGCATCATAGGATCGTCTACATCAGTAAGTTCTCGAGCTCCTTTTTGTAACGCACTCCAAATATAAGTATTCTCTGGATACATTCTTTCTAAATCAGCAACTAATCTTTGTGTTACTTCTTTAAGATTTGCAGTTGGAATCATTGCAGGATTTCCTATAGATTCATAAACATCTCTAAAATTTTTATATTCAGCTGAAATAGCTTCTAATGTTTTAGACCATTCTTTTCTTATTTGATTAGCACCAGCATAATTCATAATTGCTTGATTACTTCCTGGAGCTAAATTTAAATTATCTACTATATCTAAAAATTGTTCTTGAGTAAGTTTTCTATTAAATTCTTTGTTAAATTTATCTAATGGACCACTTACAAGTGGATATACCCCAATAGTAGTGAAGAATTTTTTAAAGAAATTTTGAAACGCATTGTTTCCAGGTATTAAAGATACAAGATTAGGCTTCATTCCTAATCTTTCAAAACTTCTAGCTATTTCTTTTGATTGTTCACTATTTAAACCTAATGAATTTTTTAATCCTGATCTCATTCCATTTCTAACAAGGGAAACTAATCCTAATGCTCCACCAGCCCATAACATATCATTATATGTCTCACTTAAAGCATTAAATAAAACTCTGTCTTGAAAAGGAAGTTTTCTAATATCATTATCTGTTAAGTTAGCCATATCAGCAGAAGTAGCACCAACAAAATCAGTTCCTAAGTTTGCAATATCGTACAAAGCAGATGCTCCGCCAGCTCCTAATCCTCCAGCTATAATAGAAGAAGCTTCTGTAGTTAAAGCAGGACTTCCTCCATATCTTGCTAATTTACCAAAAAAATCAATTGTATTATCTACCATACCCGCAAGATTACCTAACATTCTTACAGGTGCTCCTATTGGTCCTCTTACTTTAGGTAGTTTTTTTATAGCATCTCCTAATACAGTAAATCTATTTTTATAAATTTCACCTAAACCATTTAATCTTGTGTCTACTCCATATACATCTTTAAAACCATTTTTTGTAAAAGCATCTATTAATGCATCCCTATTTTTAAAATATGGAACAGCAGCAGCTCCTGCAGCACCTATTAATACAAAGTTACCTCTGTCTATACCTGTTGCAGCTTCAAAGCCTTCTAGTCTTTTTTGTTTTACACCAGCAACACTTTCAGCACCTAGGTTAATTAATCTTTGATAATCTTCAACTCCTTCGTAGCCTTTAAGCTCTCCAGCTTTAAAAGCTTCGTCTAATGCTCCAAGTTGTTCTGATGATAATTGTCTAGTGTCTATTCTTTTTTCATTAATAGCTTTTTGTAGTTCAGATATAGTAGCCATTACTTACCTCCGTAAATAGGTATACTTCCTAATACATCTTTTCTAGACTGTTGATTTTGAATAGCTTGTTGTTGCATAAACTGTTTATTTTTTTTATTGTAAGCTCTTGCAACACCTGGTATATCCATAAAGTTAGTTTCAATAAAGCCTTCATCTCCACCATTTAATTTATATTGATTTAAAAATGATTCTGCTTTATCGTCAAACTCTCCTCTTAAAGCTTCATAGTTAAGTCTTATTGTTCTTGGAGAAGTTATATATTTAATAATTTGTGTACGTTTAGCAGCATTATCGATATCTTTTTGGGTTAATCTATCTTCAGATTTATTAGCATTAGCTACAATATATTTCATACGTTGTTCAATTAAAGCTAATTGAGTATAAATTTTTAAATCTTGTTCTGAAGGTCTAAATCCTTTTGCTATGACACCTGCTTTTCTTAATTCTTTTTCTACTCTTTCTGCTCCATTTTTTCTAGCATCTTCTAGATCTTTATTAAATCTATCTTGCATATTTTCTGATTCTTGTCTAAATACATTTATTCCAGATCCTGTAAAATCAATCGCTTCTCTTCCAGGAGTTTTCATCATCTCTGCTCTAATTTGATCATCAATAGTAGAAGTATCTCCTCCTAAATTACCTCCTGCAAAGAAATCAAAAGTACCTAATGTATCTTCAGTTAATAATCCTATAGCAGCCTTAGTTCCACCTTTAGAATAATTTTCAATAACCAGGTCAATCATTTTACCGCCTCGTCTATTTTCTTCTAAATTCATTAATGCAGCATTTAATTTATCCTCATTTCTTTTTACATCAGTTCCAGTAAAACTAGCTGGTGCAAAAGATTGTTCTCCTGTAGTAGGATCGTATTGTCTCGTATAATATTTATTATCTTCTCCTAAAGAAACTCTAACGTTTCTAAATCCACCAGGTACACTAGGATCATTTACTCTTACAGTTTTATCTCCTGTAGTTAACATTTTAGTACCGTCACCTTGTTTTTGTTTCATTTGTAAATAAGCTTGAGCAAGTTTTAAATCACTATCTTGTTGAGCCATCTTCAATGCAAGTAAACTATCTGCAGTGACTCCCAATGCTTGACCACCAACATCTAATAAACCTTTTAAACCTTTTTCACTTGTCTTACCTGTTAAAAGCGTAGCTGCTGCTTTCATAGCAATAAGATCATTTAAATTTTGGTTTGATGTTCCTGTAATTTCATTTAATTGATTTTTAAATTCTTTAAAGCCTGCACCTAATTCTTGAGCTGCACTTATGTCTCTTTTTCTTTTTGTTCTAAGATATTCTAATTCAGCTTCACCTTCATTTCCTGTTAATGTAGCTACTGGAGGAGCAGGTGGCCCTTGTACTTCTGCTTGTTTTTGAGGTCTACCAATCATATTTCTTAATGTTGGTTCATCTACATTAGACTCAATAGCTATTTGTTTAATTTGTTGATCGCTTGCTTTAGAAGCATCCTTAACACCTAACTTATCTGCGACCTCATTTATCTTTTCCATTTGTTGCAATTGAGCGTTTAATGTTTTTTCTCCTTCAGTTTTAGGATTCTTAACACCAATAGGTCTTGCGGGTTCAACTAAACTAGGTTGTTCTGCACCTGAGAAACTTTCGCTGTAAACTGGTTTTGTATAAATTAATCTATCTTGAATATCTTTTGCATATTGTTCTTCTGTCATTTCATCAGTAGGTTGTTCAGCTTCTGCTTGATCAGGTGATAATGCTTGTCCTGCTACACCTAATCCTGTAAAAGCTCCAGCTGATTTAAAAGGACTGCCTATAATTTTTTGAGTTAAGTCAGTTGCTCTAGGAGCTAAATATTCTCCTGTTTCTCTTAATGCTGCAATACCAGATTTTCTAGCAGTAGATGGTAAGAAAGCCATACCAGGAACAGCATAAGCTGCACCAGATAAAAATTTACCTGTATCTCCTTCTGAAATACCTTCAGCCATTTCTCTAGATCCAACACCAATCCCGTATGCTTCTAATCCAGTTAAACCTGTTTGTACTCCTGGTCTTGCAAAGAAGCTTGCCATTTTAGGTGCTAAGTATCTGTAAGTAGGTGCTGCTAAAGCTCTAACCCCTTGTATGGCTGCTCCAATAACATAACCTGGTACTTTACCACCGTGTTTAGCTTTGTAGGCTTCCATCGCCTTTTGTTTAAAAAGAGGTCGCTTTAAAGTTTTATCCATAGGCCTCCTTATTTGGCGTAAGGCACTGCCGCTGTTGCAGCTGCAGGTTGCCTATTTAACATTGAGTAAGTTGCGTATGCTCCTAATCCTGCACCAGCAGCTTGTGCTAATGGATTAGTTCCCGTACCTGGTGCTGTTGTTTGTGTAATAGCAGAGGTACTTGTTGGACCAGCAGCATAAATATTTTTAACAAATTCTGCTCTTTGATAAGGTTCGTAAGCTCTTTGTAATTCTGTTTGTCTTGCAGCTTCAAGAGTTTGTTGAGCAAGTTGTCTTTGCAATCCTCCAGCAGCCATAAGTTGATTAATGTCTTGTTGTGACATTCCTTGTTGCTGAAGACCAAGCGCACCAAGTTGTTGAGCTCCTTGTAATCCAATTTGTTGTTGTTGACTAGCTAAGTTAGCAGCTTGTCCAAATCCTGCGGCCATTGCCTCTCCAACTCTTCCTAGTCTAGCTCTTTCTAATTCTGCTTGTGCAATACCTTGTCTACCGCCACCAAAGGCTCCGTATTGTACAGCTTGTGCACCTAATTGATTTTGTGCCATTTGAGATTGTCTATTAATTTCATCTACAACATAAGATTGATATGGATTTAAAAATTGATTTATGTTTGGTCCAGCAAGTGATGATAATACTTGACCTATACCTGCGGTGGTCGTTGGCGCACCTACGCCTGTTACTCCAGATGCAGTAATTCCCTGTTGCTCTAAAGCACCTAAAGGTGCAACTTGCATTGCAGGAATATTAATAGGAGTCTTTGCAAGAGAGCTTGCAATATCCATTAAACCTAGTTTTCGTTCTTCAATACCAGGTGCTTCTCTTATATATTGTGTAGTTGTTGAAGGAACTTCTTGAGTTGAACCTCCTCCACCTCCTCCTGAAGAGCCTCCACCAAAAATTCCACTTACTATACTTCCCATATTATTTTAAATCCTTTTGATATAATAATCTTTTAACTTTCCAACCAAATGGTTCTAGAAAACTTTTCCAACCAGGTCTTGCTAACACCGCTATTCTTTTGCAATCGTATTGTATTGCAAGGTCTTCTATCGTTGCTGCAGCCTCTTCTTGCCATAGTTCTCTTTTTTCTCCTTTTAACAATAAGACTTCGACTTGTTTAAAGTTAGGTAGTGTAGATATTGTAGTAACAAATACACCAAATACTTTATACTTCTCTCCGTCATCTGAACCAAACATAATGAATAATTGATATTCACCAGATTCAATTCTTTTCTTCATCTCTAATACTGACATCGGATTGCCGTCATACTTCAATCCTTCTTTAACCATAAATTCGGCCAGTGGCCAGTATTCTTTAACTCGTTTGGGTTCTATATATAAAACCCCAACTTCTTTTTTAATTGTCTTTTCTGCTAGCATCTAGCAAATCAAAAATTCTTTTAAAACGTTTTTGTTGTTCGTAAAAGTATTCTGCTCCTTTTTTTCTTTGTTCTGATTTATCATTAATACTTGCTCCAGCTAGTATACCTGCTCCTCTAACTGCAGCAGCTCTAGATACAAACTCACCGTCAGCTAATTGTGCCAACATTGTATCTTCGTTATCATCTCCAAAGCCTGCTCCATCTTTTACAAATCCTTGTGCTCTCACATAATTATTTATATCATCTTCATCGTGAGAATATTTAGAAGGTAATGCTTGACCACCTTCATTAAATTTAGCAACATTAACTATGCCGCCTGAATTAAATCTTACTTCTTTAAATTGTTGTGTAGGTTCTGCACCTAAAATTTCTTCTACTGTTTTATAAGTTGAAGGATCTTCTAATGCTGCATTAGTACCTGTTGTGTAATCTCTTGTCATAAATCCTGTAGGAGTTCCTGGTGCTCCTGATTTTGCAAATTTAGTATAAGCTTGATTTGGAATTGGTAATCTCATCTTTCTTTCTTCATCATCGCCTCCGCCACCCATACTTCCTAATAATGAAGTAAGAGCAAAACCTGCACCTATCTTACCTGCAGTTGTTTTAGGCATTAATCTAGATAAGAAACTTCCTTCGTTACCAACTAATCCTGCTGCTGTCCCTGGATCTGCTCCTGCACTTGCAATGTTTGCCGCTGTTTGATTAGCGCTTAGTTGTGGAAACAAAGATCCTAAACCTCGCATAGTAGCAGTCTGACCAAACTGTTGACCAAAAGTATTTCCTATTAATCGATTAGCTATAGGTGCTGATTGACCAAAAGCTTGTAGGCCACCTATACCAGCCATACCGCCTAATTGACCAATACCACCTGCAAATATAGCATCTCTCAATGCTCTATTAGTGGATTTTCCTCTTAATTTTTGAACGCCAAATGTGGCTAATGCTATAGTAAATGGATCCATAATATTATACGTATATCATATAATATTATCATTTTATTTACTTACTATCAACTCATCAGCAAACCTTCCGCAATACTGATGTTCTCCAACGTGAGTGATACTGTCCAGTACGTATGCGTGGCATTTACCGCCTATTTCTCTCCATCTCTTACAAAAGGCAAAATCTTCGCCTAAATAGATCTTTTCTTTCTTATCAAAATCAGTGTCAAAAAAATTATATAAATAAGGTTTAGTAGTCATTTGTCCATTAATAATTGTATCTTGTTTTATTTCATAGTCAGGATAGGCCTTAATCATCTTTTCTATGACCTCTCTTTTGATTAACATACATCCAGTCGGAGAGTGAGTTACTTCTATTACTCCATTGTGTATTTCAATATCATCAGGATTTTCTATCTTCATAGGATAAGAATAAAATGAAGTGCTTAAATCTTTAGCATTTTTAATTTTACCATCTTGTATCTTTTGCCAACTTCTATCCCACATAAAAGATTTTAAAGGATAAGGAACGGATATTACATCTTTATCTGCATCTATCATTTTAAATATTGTTTCTGATTGAAAATCTATGTCTGAATCAATAAATAATAAATGACTTAAATCACTTTCCATAAAAGCAGAAACACATAAATTTCTTCCTTGAGTTACTAATGAAGATTTCATTAATTGAAACATTACCATTACATTATTTTTCATACAATATTTTTGAAATTCTAAACAAGCTTGAACATAGTGAATACTAACATCGCTATGTACAGGTGTAGCAACAAAAATAGAATGTCCTTTTTTAGTAGATGATTTTAATTCTTTCATCCATATAGGCTTACTTGGATCTTGCATTTAGTGCTCCTTGTAAAAAATTTTTCCAATTAAAAGCTACTCTATCCCAAGAATAAAAATACTTAAAATAATTTTGTTGAAACTTAAGATGTATTTTACATCCTTCATCACTTAACTGATCAGGAAGAGATTCTATTGCTGCTGCAGTTTGTTCTGCTAATTTAATATAATTACTTTCGTAAGGTATGTAAGTAGCAAACTCTGCACAAGTTTCATATAAAGCTCCATTATCAGTAACAATAGTAAAAAGTCCAGTAGCTAAAGCTTCTAATGCAGATATACAAAATGTCTCTTCCCATATGTTAGGATAAACAAATGCATCGTATTTATGTAAATTTTCTAATATATATTCATTAGGCTTATAACCAATATAATTAACATTAGGTAATTGTTTAGCTTGATCATATAATTCTTGATATTTATCATCATTAGCTTTTTTAAAATCATCTCCGTATACTTGAGTGCTAGAATATACGTCTAAAGATATTAATGGATTTTTAACTAATTGCATAGCAGCTAATAAAACATTTAAACCTCTCCAAGGAGTAGGTTGAAATATTAACTTTACAGGATCTCCTTTTTTATAAAAAGTTTTTTTTAAATTTATATTAGAAAAACCATTTTTAATTACTACGGATTTATGAGTAGGTATGTCATAAAAATATCTAAATTGTTCGTAATTCCAATGGCTATTAAATACATACCAATCATATTGTTTGTGATTATTTTTATCTTTAAACCAATCTACTAAATTAGCTTGGTCATAAGAATTTTTTTGCCAAAGAATATTTATCTTATTTGGATCAATAGGAACTTTACCAGGAATGGAAGTGCATATTTGAAAATTATCTAATAAGTCTTTACTAATATGCTTATTTAATAATTCTAATTGTATTTCTGTTCCGCCTCTAGGACTCATTTGTATTTCCAAAAAGATCTAAGTTTGGAACGTGTACCTCTATGTCAGTTGCTAAATCTTCTTCCTTACATTCTCTAAGGAAATCTTTTTTTGTCTTGTATTTTTTTCCAGTAATTTTATTTCTATAGATAGTAATCGTATCACAATATATTTTTTGCATTATCTTCCTTGGCCTCTATAACGTTTACGTTTACTTATCTTTTTATTATATTTTTTTGAATGACGCAATGGTCTTTTCCTAGGTGTTTCTTTAAAAAAAGTTATTGTTCCTATGTTACCTTTTTTCTTAGCCATTCTGATCTTCTCTAGATATTTCTAGTATGGATACGGTGGCCGTTATCGCGTCTGTGGTATTACATTGCATTTTAAGTACATCGCTTTCTTCCAACACAACTGGACCTTTAGCTATGTTACATATCGTTGGTCCTGTAATAGATGCATAAGCTATAAGTGTAGTTGAGGTTGTTGATGAATCTGTAATGCTTGCTTGTAATACTTTACTACCACCTGAACTTGTTACTTGTATGTTTTGTATGATAGCTCTAGCATTAGATGGTGCTGTATACACTGATGTGACAGCTGTTGTCGTTGGAGCGTAAAACGCATTTTTATAAAAGTTTGCCATTAATATCCATCCTGTACTAATAATAAATCAAATGAAGCAGAAGCAGAAGAATTAGAACTTGCTATTGCTGAAACATAAATATCTGACTTTTGAGGTATTACATTGATTGCATTAAAGATAACAGTTGTTTGTCCACCTCTAACATTTAAAAATTGTTTTGTTTGAAACGCTGCATTAGCAATACTAT
>Ga0208767_1004127_pt1 | contig 10322 bp, 22 predicted proteins | sample VirMetDEL_Mar_21_FD_184514 | JGI IMG/M metagenome (GOLD analysis project Ga0208767, IMG submission 184514) | Aqueous microbial communities from the Delaware River and Bay under freshwater to marine salinity gradient to study organic matter... | ecosystem: Environmental > Aquatic > Marine >... | reverse complement strand
GCCGAAAAAGTCCGAGGCTGTTGCCTATCCAGTCGATTTTGGCGAACCGGTTACGGGTTGGGATTTACCGGATATTAACGAAGTTTTGGGGGTTTTCAATATGGGCGAATTATCAGACAGCGGCGGGTTTTTGCCGCGTGGAATCAGAAACAAAAACCCCGGCAATATACGGTATGACGGAACAAAGTGGCAGGGGCTGGATAACCCACCATCGGACGGTGCCTATTGTCGTTTTATTGATGCTAAATACGGTATCCGGGCAATGGCCAGAGTTTTGGCCAGTTACAGGCGGCGGGGCATTGTCACGTTGCGCGATATTATCCAAACATGGGCCCCGGATTTTGAAAACCCGACTGAATCATACATTTACGCAGCGGCGGCGCGGTCGGGTATCAATCCAGATGAACCAGTGACCGGCGATCTGGTGCCGGTATTGATCGAGGCAATAATTCACCACGAAAACGGGCAGCAACCGTACACAATGGCAGAAATCAGGGCGGGGGTCGCATTAGCATGAAAGATCAGCATTTTTATATTCTGTTGGGGCTGGGCGCGTTTGCGGTCTGGTCGGTGGCCGTGTCAGCGAAAAAAGCGGCGGCAGATTTTGGCGCGTCGATCAATCCAGCGAATACCGACAATATTTTTTATAACGGCGTGAACGCCATAGGCGACACGCTGGACGATGGGCAGGCAGATGGGTCATTTACCCTTGGCGGATGGGTTTGGGACATCATGCACCCGGAATGGAAAGACGGAATCCCGGAGGGCCAATAGTGAAAAACCAATTTTGGTACATGCTGGCGGCGGGTGTCGCGTCCGGGGTGCTGGTCGCCTTGATCGTCGATGAAATCAAAGCCAGAAAAGCGGGTGAAATCTGATGTGGGGCGCGGTTTTATCAGTGTTGGGCGGTACCTTTTCGCAGTGGGTGGCGAGTAGATCCGAGATAGCAGAGCAGAAAGCCAGAGCGCGGGCCGAGTCGGTACGCAGCGGCATACCGGGATGGTCTGATGAATTGCTGGTACTGGTCTGGAGTTTTCCGGCTGTGGCCTGTTTTGTGCCGGGATTGGATGCCGTGGCCGTGGCAGGCATTGAGCGATTCGAGGGAATGCCGGAATGGTATCAGGCAGGGTTTTTGACTGTGACGCTGGCCGTGTTTGGGCTGGATAAGGTTTTGAAGTGGAAAGCGGGTTGAATGCGGTTTTTTCGATATTGGCGGCAATGGGTGTTCAGACTGTCATCATAGCGGCGGTCAATAAATCGCAGATCGAGGGATTGAGGGAGTCCATTAGGGAGGCAAAAAAAAGCGCCGGGGACAGTCACCGGCGCATAGATGCTTTAAAAGACCAGATTTACAAATATATCCAGCATTGCCGAAGCCGGTAATTATTCACAGTTGAAAGTAAGCGTGGTTTTCCAGTTGGCCGGGCCAGTCGGGGCCGTGTAGCCGCGATTGGTGTTTTTCGCGTAGATCATGGCCGCAACCGTGGCGGCGGTCGTCGCGGCGGTCATGGCCGCACCGGGGCCGATGTACACACTTTCTTGATCAGTCACCACCAGTTTTTTCCCTTCATCGTTGCAGGCGTCACGGGCGAACCGGAGCGCGTAGGTTTTCGATTCGTCCGGGGTGCTGTCAGTGCTGGTAACTGTGCTGGTGTTCACACCACCGGGGCCCGGTATAACGTAATCATGCCAAGTGGGGCCAGTGGAGGCGCAGCCAGTGAGGGTTGCCAGTAATGCGGCGGGGATTATTCTTTTCATGCGGTCAAGTCTCCATTTGTTAATGCTTTCCGGGGCCGGAAATTTATCACATTATTATTTTGTATAGTACGAGTGCTTGCAGTCGTAGTGTTTTTAAGGTCTGAGATAGTGGATCTCAATTCGTGGTTTTCCTGCTTTAAATCGGCTATTTTTTGTTCAAGCTGGGCGATCTGGCCGTTTTTCATGGATTGGAAAAAACTCCATTGGCTCAACTCAGCCGCTGGGTAGTGATAGCCGGTATCAGTTCTAAGGGCGTTTTTATTCCAGATAAAGCCGGTTGGTAATATGCGGTGAGTGGCGAACAATTCCAGATAGTGCCACTTCACCGGGTCGCGTTTTGTCGGGTGGTAATAGTTCTGAATAGTCCTTTTTGAGCATTTAAGTAGTGACATAGCATCCAGTGCGCTGATTGAATCGTTGCCAAAATTGAAGCGTTCCATAACTGATAAACTCCGCGAGGCGGGATTTTATCGGGCAGTTATCAGGGCCAGTGTGACGAAAATCACAAAATCGACCAGTTGACCGGCCATCATGCGCTGTTTTATAGTGTCGCCACTGACAGCGCATAATGTATATTATTGGTCAACAAAAAAACGGGTCTACCCTTCTTTAACTGACTGAAAATCCTACTTTTTTGTGTTGTCGGTATCGCGCAAATTTTGCGCGGTTCGTGTCTTGGCTTGCCCGGTTCGCTACCGGGCTTTTTAAGCCAGACGGTATAACGAATAGCCGAGAGCAATAGAAAATGCAAAAAATAATTGATCCCACCGAAAAAAAATCATCACCAGAAACAGCAGGGTTTTATCTCAATAAAATTTACGAATTGTTGGGCCATGATCCGTGGGCCGATATTTGGGCGAAATTGAGTCCAGTCCAGCGCGATGGAGTTCTGGCCGTTTCCGGGATAGAGCAAAACAACCATTTCGGTTGGGTCGAGTTCACCCGGTCAGAGTGTGAGCAAATCCAGCGAACCATCGTTTTATTTTGCAACCTGTCCGAGAAGGTGCGCCGGGCCGTTGGCGCGAATCGCGAAGCGGTGGCGGCATGATGACCTTTCTAGTTTCGTTTTGTGACGACGAACACGCGGCTGAGGTGTTGGGCTACTTTCACGGGTTGGGGTTTTCCAGCCGATTGCAGAAAAAACAATTGAGTGGTCGAGAGTGCATTGTGACCTATCGGGTTTTCCGGGAGGTAACAAAGTGAATTTTATAAATTTGACAGAGTTCTGCGAGTTGGTCGGTATCAGTCAGGCAAGCAAAATTTCCGATTCAGTGGAAAAAATAGAAAAGGAATTGGGAATAAAACCGCTTGCCTTTGTCGAGGGGAAAACGCAGCAGGGCGTTAAATTTATGCGGCCATTGTTTACCCGTGAGCAAGCCGCCACATGCGCGGTGATTCGTCGATTATTGGCCGATCTGAATAGGTTCAACGATTTGAAGCAATATTTTGGGGATCGTTTGAATTGAGCGGATTGGCTGGCCGGGGCGCATGTGATCCCGAAGTGATCAGGAAAGCAATCGAGAGAGCCGGGGCAGTTGTCCCGGCTTTTCCGGTTTGGGTGCCGGGAATCCCGGCACATTTGGCGATCAGCGAAGCGGATCGCCATAGGCTAGTCAAGGCTGCCAAAAGTCCGACAAAAGCGGACGGGGCAGAATTGGCCGCGAAGCGGGCGTTTTTTGATCATCAAAATTATTTGATCGGTTTGCATGACGGAAAGCGGGCCAGAACCGAGAGAACCGGCGAATGGTTCCCGGTTGGCGATACGTCCAAGGAAGTGGAGCACCAGCGCGAAGCGGTGGCGCATGGCACAGCGGGCGCATGGTGCGTGATCGAGCGCAGGAAATGGGCGAACGAATACCGGGTTCGGACACAAGTTGAAACCACCAGCGGAATCGAGCCACCGGACAACAGCGGGCCGCGCATATCGTCGGATTTATCGGATAGAGCGTTGCGGGCTTTGACCGATTCGGCGGCGTATGTGGCCGCAGTCAGGGCCGGTTATACGACTTTTGTAACACTGACATTTGGCGACGATCAGCGGGCAAAACTCAAAGGCGAAAACCCGGAAACCAGTATTCAGCGAGAGGTGTCGCGCTGCATGGACGCTTGGCAAAAAATGCACAGCCGGGGCATGAAGCGCGAAGGAATACCGGGCAATACCGATCCGCTGGATTATTTGTGGGTCGTCGAAGTGCCGAAAAACGAAAGCGGTGAGGACAATCCACACGTCCATATTTTGATGCGCTGGGCAGTGCCGTTTGAGCAGTTTAAGCCGTGGGCGGCGCGGCTGGAAAAAGCATGGGGGCATGGGTTCGCCCATATCGAGAAAATCAAAAAAGGCGAGAGCGCCGGGGCGTATATCGCAAAGGCGGCGGGGTACTTGTGCAAAGCACAGGGGGCCAGCGATCAGGGAGAGGTCAGGGGCAACCGCTACGGGATCAGCGAGAGCGCGAGAGCGCCGGGATGGGAAACCCTCACAAAAACACAGTTGGATTGTATGAGCCAGCTTATTGCCGATATTTACGACCATTTGACGGTGAAACACGGGCCAGACTACCAGCAGCGGGCAAAACTCAACCGGCAGCGGCAGGGGCTATTAGATCGAGGCAGAGAGGCGCGGAAACTCACAGGCCAGCGTACCGCGCCGGATTGGATCACACGCCAGAAAAAGAAAATTGAAAACAGGCTTCAAAAGGTCCGGGACAAATTGAACGCGCTACCCGTTCGCTGCAACCGCTACCAGTTGGTTCTAAAAGGGGATGATGCCTTTCAAGAGTTTATGGCGTGGAGCCAGAACCCGGATTACCCGCAACAGTTGGCGGAGTGGTTGCCAGTAAAGCCGGAGGGCGTCATGTTCAGGCCGGGCCAGTATCCGAAGGCGAAACAGCGCCGGTATTTTGTTGAATTGCGGGCAGCGTTTCAGGAGTCAAAACGGCGGCGTCAGGCGGTCACTGATGACGTGTGTGGGTGGATGGTTGAACAGGTCAATGATTTTAGAAATGCGGCGCTGTCAGCGTGGCAGCAGTGGCAATGGGTTGAAAAAAGTTAAACAACAACAGGAGGGCAGGAAGTGGGGAAAATTGATAGAGCTTTAAGGCTGTTTGGGCTGTTAAGTGCGGTTCCTAGATTGCCATACGATTTGGGAGCTAGGGGCGGATATGGTTGGTCTGGTGAGTATCACGGCGGGAACCATAACAGGCTTTCACAGAAGGGGCGGCGAATTAGGAAGAGGAGGGGCAAGTAATGGCAACAGGGCAAAAAGTAGCAAGTTTACCGGCGGCGGCGCTGGTGGATTTTTTGGGCGAGTCGGTGGAGGTTAGAAAAAGTCAGGTCGAGGGGAAACGCTATCCGCTTTATCTGGTGACACCGTGGGGACCGTGGCCGATCAACACACCAGCGGGGCAGGATTTTATTCTTGAACACGCGATTTTTAATGGTGCTCCGGTCATAGCGGCAAATGATCCGATCATTGAAGCCGCGAACGATCCAGAACCGGAACAGGAGCCGGAATACCCGGAGCCAGAACCGGAAATAGAACCGGAGCAATCCGGGGCGTTTGCCGCGTGGGTCAAGGATTTGGGGGATTTTGGTTAAATCGCACCGGGTAAAACCGGATTTTTAAAACTTCGCTTGCCGGGAGGCACCGAGAACAATGGATAACATCACAGAACAGACGGTTCAGTCTGAAATTGAGCAATTGATAGGGGAGGCCGCAAACGATCCAGAAGCGGCTGCAGTCGATCAGCAAATAGCCGAACGCGACCAGCAAAACGCGGCGGAGTGGAAAGAAATCATCGAGCAAATTGCCGGGCCAGCTTTTCAGGTTTTGGCACCGGGTTGGAATATCCAGCCGGTAGAGGTCGCAACACTGGCCGAAGCGTATGCGGGTTTGCTGAATAAATACTTACCGGATGGGCCGGGAAATATCGGGCCAGAGCTGGGGGCCGCACTGGTAACCGTGGCAATTATCGGGCCGCGCCTCAAAATGCCGCGAAAACTACCGGCGGCGGCAAACGATCCGGCACCGGATAAACCGGGGGAGGCGGCAAACGATGACCAGTATTAAGTCCGGGCGATTGACGGCGGCCATTGGGTCAAGTCGATCCGGTAAAACCCAATTTGTCAGCAGTCAGATAGCCGGTAAAAGCCGGGTTTTGATATGGGACATCAAGGGCGAATACCCGGCAAAGTACCGGGCGCGAACAAAAAAGGAATTGGGCCAGATCATCAAAGCCACGGCGGGGAAGCCGGGCATTGTCGCCATGACTGCGGATAGGCTGTCAGACTTTGACTATTTTTGCCGGGCGGCACAGATATGGGTGAAGTCGCATTATGTGGCCGGTCAGAATTGCGTTCTGATTTTTGAAGAAACTGCGGACGTGACCAGTCCGGGCAAAGCGCCGGAGGGCTACGGGGTGATCCTTCGCCGGTTCCTGTCCTATGGCGTGGATATTTACGCGATAACCCAGCGTCCAGCAGAGAGCGATAAAACAGCGGTCGGCAATGCCTCAATAATCCGGGTTTGCCGGTTGCAGTTGGCGCGGGATCGGAAAAGCGTTGCCACCGATACCGGGTTGCCTTTGTCGGACATTGAATCATTGCGGGCCGATCAGGAGCGCGGGGAGTTTGACTACCTACACGCAGACACCGGGCGGGGCAAATACTTCGCCGGGCGGCTCACTTTTGCGGCTGGCAAGCCGAAATTCACCAAAAAAACAGGGGAAAAACCCTTATAAGGGATGGGCTTTTTTTTGTTGTTTTTATCTGGCCTTATAAGGCGACATTTGATTAAGCAACATTTTACTTTTTAACTATTGGGGAACGAAAAAATGAGCATGAGCATTAAAAATATCGCAAAAGTTGCCGCTATCGCATTGGCTGCATTCGTGATTGGCAAAAAAACACCAGTCATTAAAGATTATCTTTAATCACTGAATAACGCCGGGCAACCGGCAAAACTTTTTAACCGCATGTCGTGAGACAGCCGGAGATTTTAAAAATGAGCAATGTACCTTCCATTGGTATCAATATCGTTGAAACTTTGCCGAACGTCCAAAACGTGGGCGAAGGCTCTCGATTCGTCGTGTCCGTTCCTACGGGCGTTAAAGCGCTGAAAGCCGTTGGGCTGGAATTGTCTGGCACTACCTTCAACAGTTCGCACGTCGATACGCTTGAAGTATTGGCAAACGGGAAGCCGTTGATGCAATACCGCGAAGCCGCGCACCTTGAAAACCTGCAAGGCTATTACGGTGTAAACGTGGCAACCGGTCGATTGCTGGTCGATTTTGACCGCAAACACCTGACGCAAGCGCTGGATCGTGAAAAATTCCTTTTGGGTCTGGCCGATGTATCTACCCTGCAAATTCAGGGCAATATCGCCGGGTCAACCGCGCCAGCCGTTTCCGCTTATGAGCAGAAAACCGCACTCAGAAAACCCGACGACAAAGCCGAGCAGGTTCGTCGCCGGAATCAGTTGGGCCTGTTTACCAAAGTCAAAAACTTTGTTTATACCCTGAGCGGGGCGGGCACCACCGAAATCGACAATATCCCACGCGAAGCATGGTTGCAGGCTATGCACCTTATCCAATCCGCAGACGTGGTAACAAACGTCGAAGTGTGGGTAGACGGTCGCAAAGTGTGGGACGCTTCAAAGGCGCGTATGGAGCAGGTTTGCGAAGATGCCGGGCGTACCCGTCAAGCAGCTACCTACCATATCGATTGGATGCTGGAAAACGAGCTGGGCGGACAATTGCCACTGGCAGGCGTTCAGGATTTCCGCTTGAAAATCGAGCACAGCGGCGCAGCCACTTTGTCGGTTTACGCTGAATACCTGTCCAGTTTTTCCGGGATTTAACGAAAAGGGCCGGGGCAACCCGGCTTTATTTTTGAGGGTTTGAGTATGTCCACAACCACGGGCACAACAGACGGTTTTTCACTGGCGAAAGCGACTGAATTTATCGGATCACTGGCCAGCATTTGGGGCGGCGTCGAGCTGTCAAAAGCCGAAGCAGACAAAATGCGCTATGAGTCGCAATTGATGGCCATGCGAGACCAGCTTTTTACACCAGAATATGAAGCGCAGGATATGCGCGAAAATTTTGTGTCGGCGGGCTTTGCCATGCCAAACAATCTTTTGATGTGGGTGGCGCTGGGCGGTCTGGCCGCGTATGCGTTGCTGAACAAGTAAGGCGGCGAAATGATACCGGGTCTAGGGTCTGGATTGTCGCTATCAACCAGCGATCTGCAACAGTCGTCAGCGACTTCATTAACGGGCGGTATTAGTTTCGGGGATTACCCGAACGCCTCACCAGAAATCATTACAAACACCGGGGCCGGGTCAGTTAGCCAAGGGCTGAAATGGTGGCAACTGGCCATTGTTGCAGCGGCGGCGATGGCAGTATTTAAGAGGTTGAAATAATGGGGCTTTTCGGTGGCGGTAGTTCAGACAGCGATGCAAACAGTTTTGAAAGCGGGGCGCAATCCCAAACAGCGCCAGCAACCGTTATCACCATGCAGGGCAAAGGATACCGGCGTATTGATGTCGATAACTCGGTTACCTTCACTGACTTTGATTCAGTTTCAAAGGCTTTCGATCTGGCCGACAAGTCGCTATTCAATTACAACGAAGCGGGCGGGCTGTTGCTCAATTCAGCCGAAAAAATGGCAGAAATGACGCTTAAAAGTTCGGGGGAATTTGCCACCGATACGCTACAGGCGGCGAACGCATTAACGGGCCAGATCATCGAGGCCGGAAAATATCAGGCGGGCGCTACTGAGCGCATTGCCGAGGCTTTCCAGTCATTTGTGGACGAACAAAACAACCCGAACGAAAAAAACCAGATGATTTTAATCATGGGCGCGGTGGGTGTCCTTGGCGTGATTGTATACATGGTGACTCAATGAATTTTGCAAATTTGATCAATATCCCGTTCACCATTGCAGCGGGCGAATCACTGGCCTTGCCGGGCGGTTCGTGGGATTTTCTGTATGTTGCTGAATTGACAGCGAACGCGGACGTGATTGCAGACGCTGAAAATTTCCGGGTGCCGTTGGTATCCGGGCGGCGTATCAATATCAATGAAAAAATCGTTCAGGCCGTGAACATTGAAAACCGGGGCAGCGGTGAAATCAGCGGCTTATTGGTGGCGGGGTCGGGCGATATTACCGACTCGCAGGTAGTCGGCACCATATCGGTGACGGTGAACGATTCCGTCAACGGGCTGGCAGAAAACACTATAACCGGCGCGGCGCAATCCATTGCAGCCAACAGCAGCCGGAAAAAATTGTATTTGTATGCACCGGACACAAACGGCGGCGTGGTCTGGATAGGGTCAACCGCTACGGGTTCCGGTATCGCATTGCAGCCGGGCGGCTCGTTTGATGCCGCAATAACCGGCGCGGTCGACTTCATTGGGACGCTGGCCAGTGACAAGTTGCAGGCGCTGGAGGTCGTTTAATCATGGCCTTATCACAACCAGCAGCAAGTGTTCCAGTCGGCGCGGTTCAGGCATTCGCAAAAGATGCGACGCCTAACGGGTGGATTTTCTGCAATGGGTCAGAAATCAGCCGGACGGCATACGCGAAACTGTTTGCAAAAATAGGTACCACCTACGGGGCCGGGGACGGATCAACAACTTTCAACGTGCCGGATTTGCGCGGCGAATTTATAAGGGGTTGGGGTTCTGGTGGGCCGGATGCCGGGCGGGTGTTTGGCAGTGGGCAGTTAGATCAATTTCAAGGGCACGCATTCGGCGATGATATCGGTATATTAAAACGGGATTTTGACGGCGGAAACGGATCATCGAACAATGTTCAGACAAACGCAACAGATACGGACATCGTTATAAAATCGGACGGCGTGAACGGAGAGCCGCGTTATGGGAGCGAAACAAGACCGCGCAATATCTCGCTTTATTACTGTATTAAATACTAGGGTTTGAAATGAAAGTTTTTAATTTCAACAAAGAAACCGGGGAATATATCGGTGAAGAAGAAGCGGAAAAAAACCCGCTTGAGCCGGGTAAATACTTGATCCCGGCAGCAGCCACCACCGAGCCACCACCGAAAGCCGGAACAAAAGAGGCCGTAAGGTTTAACGGGCAGGGCTGGGAGAAAACACCGGATTTGCGCGGAACGGTCTACTTTGAAGCGGACGGAACAGAAAAGAAAATTGACCGACTGGGCGACACACTACCAGAGGGCGCATTGACGAAAAAACCAGCACCGACAGCGGAGCAGGTAGCACAGCAGGAAAAAGCCGAGGCGGAAATCTATCTGAGGTCAACTGAATGGCACGTTATCCGGGAAATTGAAACCGGCGAACCGATGCCCGCAGACATTAAAGCCGCCAGAATTGCAGCCTTGGCAAACGTGTGATGAACATTGCCGCGCTGATTCTGTTGATACTGTCCGGGGCTGGATTGTATACCGTGGTCAAGCCGAAAAAGTCCGAGGCTGTTGCCTATCCAGTCGATTTTGGCGAACCGGTTACGGGTTGGGATTTACCGGATATTAACGAAGTTTTGGGGGTTTTCAATATGGGCGAATTATCAGACAGCGGCGGG
>Ga0208767_1004121_pt1 | contig 10330 bp, 3 predicted proteins | sample VirMetDEL_Mar_21_FD_184514 | JGI IMG/M metagenome (GOLD analysis project Ga0208767, IMG submission 184514) | Aqueous microbial communities from the Delaware River and Bay under freshwater to marine salinity gradient to study organic matter... | ecosystem: Environmental > Aquatic > Marine >... | reverse complement strand
AGTAGCAGAAGTAGCCGCATTTGTTTCAGATGTTCCAGCGTTAGTTTCACTAGTCGCTGCATTTGTTTCAGATGTTGCCGCAGCTGTTGCTGAATTTGCTGCTGCTGTAGCACTAGCTGCTGCCGCAGTTGCTGATGAAGTAGCACTAGCTGCATCTACTAATAAATCATAATAAGAAGAATTAGCATTACTTGAAATAGGTAGCGATCCACTTGAGGTATGATTGGTATTAATTATATATATATTACCATTAGTCGTATCTTTGATAATATCTCTTTGAACATATGCCGTACTTGCTGCCCAGTTACCTCTATAGTTACCTATTTCTTGTGAAAATTCTAATGCATTACCAGCACTGTTTACAGTTAATAACTTATTTGCGACCAGCTCTGGAAATGTTAAACCATACGCTGTTGATGTACTAGACTTAGATTTTACAGTAAAATTAAAATCTCTTTCATTTTGTTGCATCATTGCAACAATTTTATCTAATTCTGTATTAAGTGTTTCTATTGGAAACGCACCAGATGCAGGAAAGTCTGTTGTTCTTGAAATAGGTAAATCTCTAAAAATTGTATAAGTATCATTTAATGTAGCACCAGCTCCAAGAGTAATACTACCACCACCAGTTTGACCAGCACCAGATACAGAGTATTGAGATACAGTAGATGGATTTGAATTGTAAGATAATGTAGTATCAACACCACCAGCATTTGTATGAATAACAACTATATCGGTGGCATTAAAAAATTCAAAAGGTACTGAAAAAGAAGTTTGACCTCCAGTAGCAGTATACTGGACTCTAGGTGATGTATCAGAAATTGTAATACTTGCCATTATCTTATACCTTTTTCAAATGAATCAAAAATTCCGTCCAAGTAAAATACATTCTGAAGAGGTATTAATCTACGCACATTTCTAGCTGTGTGATAATCATGTTCACCTGACATCCAATCATTAAATATCTTATAAAGTTTTTCACCTGTACCAACAGTAGGACCAAGAACAGCACCTACTTTATCAAAACTATCACTACCATAAGGTTTGCCAGCTCCAATCATAGGTCTAAATCCTACCTTATTATTCATTATTCTTTCTACTGAATTATTTACATCCATAAATATTCCTAATACTCCAGAACGATCTACACCATTTAAAACTTTTTCTTGGAAAGGAGTTTTATTATAATCTCTACCAAATCTTTTATGACCAATCATATCTACAATCATACCCATAGCTATTAAAGATCCTATACCAGCCATAAAGCTGCCATCTTTTTCTTGAAGTCCTCTAATTAACATTCTGTTTTGTGATCCAAAAGCAAACTTTTTAAACTGAAAAATTAAAGATCCAGCTTCAGTAGATAACCACAATGGCGTATCTGCTTTGCCTGGAGTCACTATGGCAATATTAATATCTCTTTGTGTTGCTAATCTAAATGCTCTTTGAGCTTCAACATCATCCCATAATTCACTTTGTGATAATTTTAATTCTTGTAATTCTAAATCATTATATTTACCATCTTTACCTTGACCATGTTTTTTATATTGTCTTGCAATTTTTTTTGCTAATCGTTGATCAATACCAGATGCAGCAAGTTTAGTTATATTATCAGGACTAATAGTTCCTTTGCTCCAATTAATAGATTCTTGTATAATTCTATTTTGAATTAACATACCAGTTTGACCTTTAATATATTGATTCCAAATACTCATGCCATTAACAATAAAACTAGCAGCAGTAAATTTTTGTAAATTTTTTTCAAACTTATTAAACACTCCATAAATATCATCAAGATCTGCATAAGCCATAGCTCTTGTTCCTAACAATATATCCCAAGATTCACCTACTAATTTACCTTCTTGATCTGACATTTTTAAAATTGTTTTCCAATTTTTATTTGTATAAACATCTAATAAAGCTCTAAAAGATCTACCAAACCCATTAGTCATTATCATTCTAGCTAAATCAGGAAGAGCAGCAGTTGCTCCTTGCAACATTGTAATTGCATTATAATTTTTAGCTACTCGTACAGCTCTACTAAAAAATCTATTAGGATCAGTTGGTACACCATATGTACCTCTTAATAAATCTCTTGCAGCTTCTAAATCTTTTACTGTTTCTTCTGCTTCTTTTTGTATAGCTTTTTGTTTACTTTTATTTCCTGCTGCATTTCTATATGCTGCTTTATATTCTGCAATAACATCTGCTATTCCTAATGTTTTACCAGACCCACCCATAGCTGTTTGATCACCAAACATTTGAGCTATTCTTACATCTGCTCCAACGCTTCTATTATATACTTGCATTAAAGCAAATATATCATCTTCTAACCATCCAGCTCTCATCCATTCAGCATAATCAATATTTAATTTTCTACCTTTTAAATATCCAGATAGACCAACAGGATCTGTCATTATTTTTAAATCATAATCATCAATAATTGATTTAGCATCACCACTTTTATTTAAATTTACTTCAAATCTATCTAACTTTTCCCATCCTTGAGATCCTTTAAATGATTCTACAATTTTAAATATTTCATCATCTGTTAAATCTGTATGTGATTTTTTTATACTATTATAAGCAAATGTATTAAATCCAACTTCATTAGCTTCTATTTTATCTCTACGAACAAATATATTTAAATAATTTGGTCTTTTAATTGATTGCTTTAATACATTTAAATATGATTCTTGATCATTAATCATTTTAAGAACTTGTGATATTTTAAATTCTTTATCTCTTATCTTAACTGTTTTTTGTAATATTTTACCACTATAATTAGCAATATTATAATCTGTAGCTTTAGATTGTAATTTATATTTTTGAACTTTATCTTTTAAATAATTTAAATTTTTTTCTACATTTTTTGTCATAATACCTGATTCAGTAATTTCATCTGCCCAGTCATCATAAAACTTTCTAGCTTTAGCTGCAGCTGTCATTACTTCAGGCATATCTTTATAAGTTGGATCTATTAAAGCTTTTGATACTCTACTTCTAAAATCAGTTAAGGTAATTAATTCATCACTATTTTTTAATCTTTTAGATAATTCTTTATGTTGTCTTATAATTTCAGACATAGCATCACCTAATGCAAATCTATCCATATTCATAATTTCTTCTATAGCAAAAGGTGTAGGTTTACCTTCTAAATTACCTTTACGAATAAATGGTAAATGCAACATTCTATTAATTGCATTAATTGCTGTAAGATTATTTTTGTTAACTATTCTTGATACTGGATTCCAATTAGATCCTTCACCTAATTTACCTAATAAAGTAGGTACAAATCTTTCATTACTTAAATTACGAATAAATGTTTCACGATCTTTATTTGCATTTTTTCTATTAGATACTGTCCAAAGATCATTATATTTATTTTGTTGTTTAGCAGCTCTTAAACTAACTCTTTGTTCATATGCTTCTTTTCCACCATTCTTCCATATTTTAATTTCATTTTTATTTGGTTGAATATATTTTTTTAAAAAGTTTTTTGTAATAACAAACTCTCTAAAATCTTTGTATGATTTAAACCATTTATCTTTTACAAAAGTTTTATACGTTTTGTTTTTATATGCTTCCTGTAATAATGTTTCACTTAAATTTATATTAATAACTCCATCATCTAATATTTCTATTTCTACTTCATCTTGTTCCCAGTTTCTGTTTTTATAATCAATAGATTTATTAGAATTAACTTTCATTTGTGATTTAATTACTTCATTATCAATTACAGTTATTTCATTTTTACCATCATTAGATCTCCAAGTTTTAGTTGCAGTATTATTAACTTTAATTTTATTTTTTTGTAATCCCTTCATGTATTCCCACATACTAAAACCATCATTAAAGTCGTTTATAAATTTTTTCTTTTCAAGATTAGATAATGTTTTTCCAAAACCATTACCAAAAACTAAACCAAATAAACTTGCTCCTCCTATATTAGCTATTGATTCTTGATACGTTCTATCAGCATGCATTCCATGTTTTGCTAATTCTTGTGCAGATTCCATTTGTAATATTTTTTTTGTTGTATTTAATCTACCACCAGTAAATACTAATTTAGCTGCAGGAGAAAACCATAACAACGAAGTTGGATCAGCAAATGCTCCAAATATTCTACCAGTTAAATAAGCAGGACCATTTCTTTCTTTTTGTACTTCTGTCCAATATTTTTCTACTAAAGCAGAACTTTCTGCTGCACTTCTTGATTTACTAAAATAATCTATATTAGAATAAAATGGTTGCAGTTGTGGATCATCTAAATAATTATATTCAGGATCTCCTATAATTTGATATTTATCATTTGTTATATTTTCATACATCATGGAAAATAAATTTTCATCCATGAATCCTTCTTTAAAATCATCAAAAGCCATATAGGCTTGATAAGGAATATTATATTTTAAAGGATCTTTTTTTTCAGCTTCAATTTTAGGAACATCAAAATCTTCTATTTGTTTGACTTCATTAAATCTAGGTTTATCCCATTGATCTAAAAAAACTTTAACCACCAATACCCCAGTTTCTTAAATGAGCTGTAAATCTTTTTGTATTATTATAATATGGTTTTAGTTTTCCTATTTCATTATAAACCATACGCATATTTCCATCTTGAATATATTTATAAATATTAGATTCAGGTCCTACTAAATCTATTCCAACAGATGCAATAATATCTATTAAAACATTTCTATGTCTTGGTGTTAAAACAACTTCATCATAAATTTCTTCATAAGCTGCAGTAGCTGTTTTATATTTATATACTCCTAATTGCTCATATGTATCTCTATTAATTCCCATTTCTCCAACTGTCATTTTTAATATATCATTTTTAGAATAATTATTATCTAACAATATTTGTCTTACATTTGGATCATCAATAGGTAAACTAGGACCTATTGCCATGTAATTTTTTTTATTTAAATTATTATCTGTATATTCAGAATCATACACATAATATTCACCATTTTTTTGTGGTGACATTGGTAAATCAAATTGTTGTATTCTTGCAGAAAATTCATTTATTACAAATTGTTCACTTGGTATTTCAATTTTATTTTTTACATTTTGTTTTTCAACTGCATATTTTGCTTGATTGTTATTTGCTATTTCTTTTATTGTATCAAAATCTTTAAAGTTAGAAAATTTATCAGTAAATTCTTTATAGTTATCCATAGTAAGCAAAGACAATTCTCCAATTAATCCATAAAATTTTTCATCAAATGTATCAGCTACTCCAGTTTCTCTGTATGTAGGACTAAATTTAGTTAATAAATTATTTACTATTTCAGATTTCATATCTTGTTTGACATAATCTTGTGAAGCTCTAGTTGAAGGATTAACACTATTTTTTGGTGACCAAGATACTTTTTCTCCATTAGGATTAATTACTTCTAACTCTTCCCAGTTAGATGCTTGACCTTCTTTATCCATCATAATAAACCAACGCAACTCTCCACTTAAAACAGATCTATCATCTACTTTAAATTTAATTTGACCATTATCAAACATAGTATCAATTTTATCTATATATTCTTCTTGCCAATTTTCAGTTTCAAAAAAATCTATTTTTTCTGCTGGTGACATACTATTAAATATAAGTCTTAATTGATGATTAGTTTCAATTCTAAGATCATCTAAATTTTTAATATCTCCATGTTGTAATATTGAATAAGGACTTAGAACAGGATAATTCCCTTGAGCATCATCTGGATTATACATCATATAATCAAAACTCCATCCATCATTTTTTAATTCATTAAAAACATTTTTACTAGCTGTCATTAATATCTGTTCTCTTAACTCAATAGTATTAGGATTATTACCAATATAACTAATATCTCTTTCACCAGCTAAACGTGTAGCTTCTGTAATAATTAAACTACTTAATAATGTTTGATTAGCCATTAATGAATCTTTTAAGTTACCTCCTTTTTGACCAAATATATTTGGCTTGACAGATTGTACTAATGTAGATTCTTCACCTAAATCACTAGGACTAATATCAAATTCAGATGTAGGATAGAATTTACTTTGCCATGGCCAAACATTTTGTAACATTGTATCTAATATATTTTTATCTAAATTAACTAAATGATTTGGAACAAATTGCATCCCAGTTTCCATCATAACACTTTGTATATCTTCAATACTATCTTTTGATTTTGAAAAATATCTTTCAAAAGATTTAGACATTTTAATTATATCTGTTTCATCTGGATTAGGTTTATTAACAAAATTAAAAGAATATTTAGCAGCTTCTATAAAAGTATTATCTAAATTAAATTCTTCAAAATTATTTAATGTTTTTAATGTAGATAAAAAATTGTATAATTTATCTTGACTAGATTTATCATCAAAACTTTCTTTCATTAAATTATCTGAATAGTTAACAAAAGATGTAGGATATTCTTTTGTGATTTCTAATCCTATACTTAATGCAGCTAAAGTTTGATCTGAGCTTATATCAAATCCTTGACTTGTAGCTTGATTAACTTTGTTAATAACATCTTGAACATTAATTTCTTCTTGATTTAATTTTTTATATAAATTGTCTATTATTTCTTGTTCAGTATAAATTTCTAAAAATTGTGGATCTGTTTTAATTGATAAAAAATCTTTTGTTTCATTTGGATCAAATAATTTTTTAAAATCAGCAACTAAATTTTCTTTAACTGTTTGTGTATAATTATGATTATTAATAGCAGTATAATCAGGTGCAGGAGCTTTTCCTTTAGAATAATTTGTAAATGTCTTTTGTATGTATTCAGGATTTATTTTTCCTGTTAAAACATCTTTTACTCCATTCTCAATATTTTTTCTTTCTAAATTTATTTGTGATTTTTGTCCTGCATATTGTAAATTTAATTCTTGTGATAATAACTGATATCTATCATTTAAAAGTTTTTCAGCTTTAGTAACAATATTTTCTTTTGTATCTACATCAAAGTCATTTGCATTAGTTGTAAAGTTATAAACTAATCTTTCTGAAATTAATGTACTGTCATCAGAAAATTTATTATTATACCAATCTTGTATAAATTTTTCTGCTTCTAATTTACTACGTTCTAAATTTTCATAACTACTTGCATCTAAATATATTTTAGAAACTTGACCTAAAGTTTGTTCTGTAATTAATTCTCTATATTTTTTTGTTTGTTCAACAATAAAATCAGGATAAACATTATTTCCATATATATTAGGAAAATTTTTTTGTAATGTTTCTAAGTTTCCTATGAATGTTTGATATCCATCATAAATAGGTTTGTATGCTAATTCAATATCTTCAAGAAACGTTTCTGAACTTTCATTAGTTAAATTTTCTACAAAAGAACTAACATTAGATAAAGAAGCACCTAATGTAGATTCAAATGAAGTAATATGAGTATTTAATGAATTTTCTGCATTTTTATTTATTTGATCATTATATAATTTTTTATAGACACCATTTGATTTACTACCAACACTTTCAATAATATGTTGTTTTGGATCAAAAATAATTTTACCATCACTATCTTTAAATGTTTGAAGATCATTATCTTTTACATATCCTGATACCCATGATTGAATATTAGATATATAATCTGAAGGATTTTTATGATTTAATTCAATATTTAATAAAGCATTATCTATATCTATTCCTATTCTTGATTTAGTTGTAGCTACTGCATTATCAAATTGTGCTTTAGCTCTTGCTGCATCTGCTTCTTGTCCAGCTTTTTCTATAGCTTGATCTTTTTTATTTTGAGCTGCAATATTATCTAAAATATATTTATGAGAAGATTGTTGTATTTCAAAATCTTTTACTTGATTGTTTTGTATTTGTTCACCAATAGCTTTTGCAATTCCACCAAAAGCATTTAAAGGACTTTCACCTACACCTTCTCTACCATATCTTGCTACATCACCAGCTATAGGTAATGTAACTTTTCTTTGTCCTCTATTTAAAGCCATCTACTTCTCCTTTTTGATAACTTTTCCAAGCTGTTATGTATTTATTTGGATTAACTTTTTTAATATTTTTATTATACAAACCGAATAAATCTCTTCTTGATGTAAATCTTTGTGTTCCTGATCTATAAGATACAGGATATTTATTTATTACTTTTTTTTCTCTTTCCATAGATTTTTGTATTATTTCTTTATGTTGATTATTTAATTTTAATCTATTTAAATCTAAACCTACTGTAGCAACAGATTTTATAAAATTTAAATTATCTGCTCTTCTGCTTTCATCTATTCTATAATTAAATTCATCTGTCATAGATTGAGTCATTAAATCTACAAGATTAAGATCTTTTTTTCCAAGTCTTTGTATTTCTTGCTGTACTGCTTTAAATGATCCAGAATATTCTGCTACTACTCCTGATGATGATTGTACTGCAAAATTTTCTTTTAAGTCATTAATGATTGCTTCTTTTGTATTATTCCAATCTGATAATCCCTTTAACTGACTAAAACTTCTTTGTGTTGCTAATCTTGCTCTATATTTTTTACCAGAGTCATAACCTCCTACAACATCAAATAGTGTAGAGCCGATTGTTATTGCTGTAATAGGATCAATAACCATTATTTAAATTGCACCTCCAAAGACATCCCCAATACTTTTAATGGTAATGGATCATTCTGTGTTATTGTTACAGTAGGAGCTCTACTATAACCTAGAAAGAAAAACTCTTTTCTATCTGTTACTGGTGTTAAATCTTCGCCTACAGCAAAGTTTACTTGTTGTATAACAAGCTCATGTTCCGTACCAGTAGACGGAGCTTTAATTCTAAAATCTAATGCACTATTAAGATTAACTACACAACGCACTATTCTTCTAAACTCTCCTGTTAATGGACCTTCAGCTAATTCTCTATCAACAGGCATTGTTTCTAATATAGGTGTAAAGTTAAATCCTACTTTCACTCCAGTAGGCTCTGGATCTCCAGTTAATGTAATTCTATTATTAGAATCTATTGTGTATTCACCTAATGAACTATTTCCAAAAACTGCATTTACATTTGTTGTATTTCCATAAATACTATTAACTGTATGAACAAAACCATTAACAATAGTTATGGCTGCATTATCTGCTGGGGAAGATGTTAAACTTTGATCTAGTGTCAAATCATATCCTGCTGCTGTAGCTGTTACTGCTGTTACAGTATATGTACCAGTAATTCCACTTACTGTAAATGTTTCTTGTACTTGTGGAGCAGATGTAAATCCATCTACTGATAATGAATTTCCTGTCTGACTTGCTCCATTAACTAATGGTGTACCCTTTTGAAATACTGTTGTTGTTGTTTGACAATCAAGATTTTGAGAATCATCTTCACCAAATTTTTCTAATAGATATTGTGTAGATCCTCCAACAATTCTTTTAGTAACTGTAAATAAATTTTCATTTGCTACACATACAGAATGAAATGTATCATTTGTTCTTGTTTCCCACAATGCCCAACCTTGTATTTGTTCATCACGAATACTATGAAATACAGCTAATGATCCTCCAAGTATACTACCATTATTTAAAAACAATGCATAGTTTTCAGGTCTATTAGATGTACCTTGTATTTCTGCTACTTCTTTAGGTGTATCAATTAAATGACTAGACATTACTGAAAGATTTGTAGATCTATATCCAGCTTCACCTTCAGAATAAACAAACTCTCTTATAGCTTTACCATTTTTTTGAACAAATAAAGTAGCACCATCAAATAATGCTGGTCTTGTTCTGTTACTTCCATAAATTGATTGTCGTCTAAATACAATGTTTGTTGGTGTTATTGCTGCAGTGTCAGATGATGTAGGAATAAAATACTCACCACCATCAGTAAATATCTGTAAGTTTTTACCTGAATAAATATGTCTAACTTCGTTTACTTTATCGCCTGCAATAGCAACATTTATAGAATCTGTTGCAGCTCCTGTACCTACATCAAAATTAAAATATGCTCCTATTTGACTAGCAATAATAGCAGCTGGTTTATCTCTTACTCCACCAAACCACAATCTATTATCATGAAATGTTACAGCTTGAGGATAACCTCTAGGAATAGAAATTAATTCTTCTTCCCAATCATATAAAGGCCCAGTTCCAGAAGCTACTGTTTCAATAATTGTTCCTGTTACTACTGTTGAACTTGTATACCCAGTTATTTTAACTTGAGATCCATCTATTTTTAAATAATGATTTACATAATCTGGTGTAAAAAAACCACTAGACGCTGTAATTGTTCTACCTGTTCCTGTTGCAGAAGTGCTTAATGTTAATGTTACATCATGGCTTTCATATTTATAAAATGGTGCATGAGTTTTATATGCACCAGAAACT
>Ga0208767_1004120_pt1 | contig 10333 bp, 14 predicted proteins | sample VirMetDEL_Mar_21_FD_184514 | JGI IMG/M metagenome (GOLD analysis project Ga0208767, IMG submission 184514) | Aqueous microbial communities from the Delaware River and Bay under freshwater to marine salinity gradient to study organic matter... | ecosystem: Environmental > Aquatic > Marine >... | reverse complement strand
ACAGATAGTGAAAATCTAATGTCTAAAATTAGATTTTTAGTCAGAGGATGTGACTGTGATTATATTATTTTAGACCATATCAATATGGTGGTCTCTGGTCTGGAAGGTGATGAGAGAAAACTAATAGATTATACAATGACCAAGTTAAGAACTTTGGTTGAAGAATTAAACTTTGGTTTAATTTTAATTTGTCATTTAAAAAGAATTGATAGTAAGTCTGGTCATGAAGAAGGAGCGATAACTTCTTTAAGTCATTTAAGAGGTAGCCATGCGCTTGCACAGCTAACTGACATTTGTATTGGATTAGAACGAAATCAACAATCAGAAGAAACGCAAGATTTATTAACAGTAAGAGTTCTTAAGAATAGATACTCTGGAGATACAGGGGTTGCATGTGCATTACATTATAACAGACAAACTGGAAGATTATCTGAAGGTGATTTTACAGATGCCTAAAGAGAAACAAATAGATGATGTCCTGAAAGAATTTATAGAACAGGATACAGATTTTGAGCACCTAGAAGAGGATGACAAAATCTATATGTATTCAACATTAAAAAAGATTTTAAAATTAATTCATTTAGTTTTGAAATATCCAAATGTATGTCCAATATTATTTGTTCATACACCATTAACCAAAAGAATTTTGGAAGACGCATTTTATAATGTAGCTCCAACAATTCCAACAATCTTAAATATAAAGATAGAAGTGATGCAATAAATTATGAGAGTAATATTTGATTTAGAAACAAATGGTTTCTTATCAGATGCAACCAAAATACATTCAATTGTAATTAAAGATATAGATACCAAACAAGTCTTCTCATATCATGGAGATAAAATTGGTAGAGGTTTATATATTTTAAGTGGCGCTAGCTTATTAGTTGGCCACAATATTTTAAAATTTGATTTACCTGTCATAGAAAAATTATATCCAGAATATAAAATTGAAGGTGAAGTGTTTGACACTTTACTGGTTAGCAGATTGATATGGACTAATAGAAAAGAACTAGACTTTCAAATGAAAGAACTACCATTAAATTTAGCAGGTAGACATTCATTAGAAAGTTGGGGTTATAGATTAGGTTTAAGAAAAGGTGACTATGCAAAAGAGAATGACTTCTCTGTATGGACACCAGCTATGCAAACATATTGTGAGAGGGATGTAGAAGTAACTTATGAATTTTTCAAATTAATTGAAAAACAAAATTACTCTACTGAAGCAATCAAGTTAGAGCACGACTTTGCCAGATGTATATATCTGCAAGAAGCACATGGATTTCATTTTGATGTGGCTTCTGCAAAGAAGCTGTATGCCTCACTTGCAAACAGAAGGTTGGAGCTAGAGAAATCTTTAGTTTCAACCTTCCCAAATTGGAAAAAATATATTGGTACCTTTACACCTAAAAGAGATAACAAAACTCTAGGTTATAAAAAAGGTGTGCCAATTAAAAGGTATAAAGAATTAACTTTTAATCCTAATTCAAGAGACCACATATCAGATAGGTTGATGAATAAAGGTTGGAAGCCTAGAGAATTTACACCAGATGGTAAACCAAAAGTGGATGAAAGTGTTTTATCAAAACTAATTTATCCAGAAGCTAAATTATTAGCTGAACATTTTTTAATACAAAAACGAATAGGACAACTAGCTGAAGGCAACAACGCCTGGCTAAAATTACAAAGGGATGGAATAATATATGGAAGCGTTATCACAAATGGTGCGAACACTGGCAGGTGCACTCACCAAAAACCTAATGTTGCACAAACGCCTTCTGTTGGTGTACCTTATGGTAAAGAATGTAGGTCTTTATTTACTGTTCCTGATGGTTTTCAGCTTATTGGTTGTGACGCTAGTGGTCTCGAACTTCGTTGTCTTGCTCATTATATCGGTGCGTTCGATGAAGGAAGTTTTACGAAGCAATTACTCCATGGGGATATTCACACCTACAATCAAAAACAGATTGGCTTACCAACGAGAGATTTGGCGAAGAGGGTCATCTATGGCATCATCTATGGTATCGGAGATACAAGGCTTGGTGCAGTTGTTGGAAAAAGTTCCCAAGAAGGAAAAAGAATAAAAGCAAAAATATTTGAAGCTTTGCCTGCACTAAAACAATTAAGAGATAATGTTATTATTGCAACAAGAAATAAAAAATATTTATTAGGTTTAGACAAAAGAAAATTAATTCCAAGGTCTGAACATTCAAGTTTAAATTTATTGATACAAAGCTGTGGTGCATTAATTATAAAAATGGCTACAGTTATTTTACATAAAAAATTAAAGGAAAAAAATTATGATAAGAATATCTGTACTATGGTTGCTCATGTTCATGATGAGTTACAACTTCAGTGTAAGTCTGATTACGCTGATGAAGTAGGAAAGATTGCTGTGCAATCAATTAAAGATGCAGGTACATATTTTAATTTAAGATGTCCTTTAGATGCTGAATATAAAATAGGAAATAACTGGGCTAATACTCATTAGTTGTTGGTGCCCTCAGACAGACTCGAACTGTCACTCCCAAAAGGGCAAGGATTTTCGTACCACTATAGCTTTCGCTACACTTTCGTTTTGTAGTCTGGACTATACCTTAAGCAGTTAAGCTTCCTTCTGTCTAGTCTCTACACCTTACACATCACTGTGTCTTGGCTCGGTATTAGCATTTTAAAGCTTTCACCGAATTTAAAAGGTTCTACTTCCAGGTTTTCACCTGGAGCACTCAAATTAATTTAAGTCCTTTGTGTCTACCAATTTCACCATGAGGGCAATCAACAACAAAAAGGTTTTACAAAATATAATCATGTTTAACAACAATAAAGATTTCGATTTTGATTTAGCGAGAGGAGTAAAATCCGAACACTCGTTGGCTCAAATATTAGGATTAAGTAAGGATAAATTCGAGGTTAAATCAGAATTTGGTTTTTGGCAGAAGTCTGGAAACATTTGTATTGAGCTTGCATTTAAAGGAAAACCTAGTGGATTAAGAACAACCAAAGCAAAATACTGGGTACACAGGTTTATGTTTAATCAAGATGTGTGCGTAGGCCAATGGCTTGTACCAGTTAAGAATTTAAAACAGATAGTTAAAATTTTTATTACAGAAAATAAAAAAAGAAAATCACAAATCATAAGGATGCTTGGAGACAATTATCAATCCAGGTGTGTCCTAATTCCAATGTCAGAATTTTTAAATTTATGGAGGAAAGTTGAAATTAAAACCAAAGATACCAAAACTAAATAGAAAAAATTTTCCATACAATTTCTGTTTAGCTTATTGGATTGATACGAACTCTAGTTCTACTTGGGAAAATTTAGAAAGTATTAAAAAGAGCATACCAAGTATTTGTATTACTACAGGTTGGTTAGTCTCTAAAGAAAACAACTCACATACATTTATAGGTGACTTAAGTTTTAATGACGATGGTTCCATAAGCGAATGTGGAAACACAACCTGCATACCTACACAAAATATAATTAAATTGAAAAGGATAAAAATATAATGATTAGAAAAATAGACCAAAGCAAAAGAACTTTAATAGTAGATGGTTCTTTGTTTGTTTACAGAATAGCTTCAGCATTAGAAGAGCCTACACAATGGGAAGATGATATGTGGACTTTACATGCAGATGCTAAACTTGGAAAAAAAGTAGTTGATACAACATTAGAAAATTATAAATCAAAATTAAATTGTGATAAAATAATTATAGCTGAAGACCATAAGACTAACTTTAGACATGACATTTATCCAAAATATAAATCACACAGAAAAAAAGTTAGAAAACCAATTATAGTAAAACCTCTTAAGGAATACTTAAAAGAAAATTATGAGTGTGTTTCATTACCTAATTTAGAAGGTGATGATGTATGTGGAATATTAGCAACCAAGCCAGAGAATAAAGATAAGGTTGTAGTTTTATCTGGCGATAAAGATATGAGAACTATTCCAGGTATTCATCATTTTATTCATGATGACAGCACTGAAGTAGTTGATGAAAAAACAGCTAATTATAATTTTATGTATCAAACATTAGTTGGAGATTTAACTGATGGGTTTGGAGGATGTCCAACAATTGGAGGTGTTAAAGCTTCAAGAGTTTTAGCAAATAAAAAAGACTTACCAGAAATGTGGGAAGCAGTTTTAGCTGAATACAAAAGACAGAAATTAGATGAAGACTATGCGCTAACTCAAGCAAGATTAGCTAGAATTTTAAGAGCATCTGATTGGAACGATAAAACAAAGGAGCCAATATTATGGAAGATATAATTAGAGATATTTTATTAATTGTAGTTGGAGCACTTACAGCAGGATTAATTTCATTATTGTTAGATATTAAAAAAGACAGAGAAAAAAGACGATGGGAACAATGGTATCAAAACAGAAACAAAAGATGACTAATAAAGATATATTTGAAAGCTTAAAGTACCAAGAAGGTGGCAATCATTATTCTAAAATGAAGGTACAACCAGCATACTTTATTAATGAAAACAATCTTCCATTTGCTGAAGGTAATGCCATTAAATACATTTGTAGGCACAAGCATAAAGGTAAAGAAGAAGACATTAAAAAAGCCATTCATTACTTAAATATGATTTTAGATAGAGACTATTCATAGTCGATAAAAGGACACTTTAGATATATGCAACCAAAACAACAAAAACTACCAGTTATAACTAATGAACTATTAGAAGCATTAGACGAATTATTTCCAGAAAAAACTCCAGAAATAAATATGGAGCCAAAGGAAATGTATTTTAGAATTGGACAACGAAGTGTTGTTAGGTTCTTACATCAAAAACAAAAAGAGCAATCAGAAAACATTATGGAGAAAAATTAATATGTGTTCATTCAAAGCACCTAGTCCTCCACCTATGCCAGAGCCAGCTCCAGTAGCTCCACCACCAGTAACGCAAAATACTCAAGGTAGTGCTAGACCAGCAGGTTATTCAGATGGTAGTGGCAGAAGTAGAAATACTGCTACATCTGCTGACAGGAAGAGAACAGGGTCATCGAATTTAAGAATACCAATTATTGGTGGACTATAAATCAATGGAAAAATATCCAAGTGGTTCAATGAACCAAGCTGACACTTTAGAAAGTAGATACAATTCTAAATCACAAGAGCGAGAAATCTATCTTGAAAGAGCAAGAGATTGCAGTGAATTAACTATACCTACACTTATACCAGAAAGTGGTTCAACATATTCAGAAGAATTTCAGACTACCTATCAAGGTATCGGAGCTAGAGGTGTCAATAATCTATCATCTAAATTATTATTATCATTATTACCACCCAATGCTCCATTCTTTAGACTAGGCATAGATACATTTGCAGTTAAAGAAATTGAAGAAGATGAGAATTTAAGAACACAAATAGATAGTGGATTAGTTCAAATTGAGAAAGCTGTCATGGATGATGTTGAAATGTCTAATGATAGAGTTGCTGTATTTGAAGCATTGAAACATCTTATTGTAGGTGGAAATGTTTTATTATTTGTAAGCAAAGAAGGTTTAAGAGTATTCCCATTATCTCATTATGTAATTCAAAGAGACCCAATGGGTAATGTGTTAGAAATAATTACTAAAGAAAGTATTCATTATTCAGCATTACCAGAACATATTAATGAATTATTACAATCCCAACATAAAGATTATAAAACAGATGGTACTTGTGATTTATACACATGTGTCAAAAGAAAAGAAAATAAGTTTATAGTTCATCAAGAAGTAAAAGGAATTGATATTCCAGAAAGTCATGGTGAATATAATTTAGATAACTCTCCATATATTCCATTAAGAATGATTAGAGTTGATAGTGAAAGCTATGGAAGAAGTTATGTTGAAGAATATTTAGGAGACCTAATATCATTAGAAGGTCTTACAAAAGCTATTGTAGAAGGTTCATCTGCATCTGCAAAAACATTATTTATGGTGGCTCCTAATGGAACTACTAGAGCTAAAGCATTAGCTGAAAGTGAAAATGGTGGAATTATTGAAGGTAATGCTACAGATGTATCAGTATTACAAGTAGGTAAGTTTCCAGATTTTAGAGTTGCTCAAGAGACAATGGCTAAAATTGAACAAAGATTATCATACGCATTTTTATTAAATGCTTCAGTTGTTAGAGATAGTGAAAGAACTACAGCAGAAGAAGTAAGAATGACAGCTCAAGAATTGCAAGATAGTCTTGGTGGTATTTATGGAATTTTATCACAAGAATTTCAATTACCTTTTGTTAAAAGAAAATTATCAATATTAAATAAAACTAAAAAATTACCTCAACTACCTAAAGGAATTGTATTTCCAAAAGTTATTACTGGAATAGAAGCTTTAGGTAGAACCACAGACAGAAATAAATTAATTGCATTTTTACAAACATTAGCTGGCACATTAGGTGCTGAAGCTATTGCTAAATATGTAAATGTAACTGAAGCTATAAAAAGATTAGCAACAGCCGATGGTATAGAAACCAAAGGATTAATTAGAACTGAAGAAGTAATTAGAACTGAAGAAGATTTACAAGCTGAAGCACAAGCTCAACAACAAGCTATGATGGATGAGCAACAACAATCAGCATTGTTAAACGCAGGTGAGAAAATTGCAGGTAACATACCTCCTCAAGCATTAGGAGAAGCATTAACACAACAACCCGAATAAGGAGAAATAAATGGTTGATAAAGTAGAAATGTCTACTGAAGAAAATAATCCTTCATTAGAAGAACAAGCAGAACAACAAGAAACAAACTCACAAAGCACTCAAGAAGCTCAAACTACAGAGACTTCTAGTGAGAGACCAGAATGGCTTCCAGAAAAATTTGGAAACGCTGAAGAACTAGCTAAAGCTTATGGTGAACTTGAAAAGAAATTCTCAAGTAATCCAGAGAAACCAGCTAAAGCAGAAGACTTAAACATAAAAGAAGACAAACCAGAAGAAACACAATCTGGCCAATTGGATAAATTTTATGCAGAGTTTGCTGACAAAGGTGAGTTATCAGAAAACAGTTACACTGAACTATCAAAGATAGGATTGAGTAAAGAAGTAGTTGATACTTATATTTCTGGCCAACAAGCTTTAATAGACCAGAAAGCAAATAAAATAATGGCTACTGTTGGTGGTCAAGAACAGTACAATGAAATGATAAACTGGGCTTCAAAGAATTTAGAAGTTCAAGAAATAAAAGCATTTAACAACACATTAGATAATGGGACTATAGAACAAGCTCAATTAGCTATTGCTGGTGTTCAAGCAAAATACAATCAAAACAATGCAGAGCCTAATTTATTTACAGGTAATAAAGCTGAAGCAAATGTTGGTTATAGGTCTGTTGGTGAAATGCTTACTGACATTAACGACCCAAGGTATTCTACAGACAGCGCATTTAGACAAGATGTAGAAAACAAAGTTAAACAATCAAACACATTATAATAACACCTATTTAGGTGGGAAGGAGAAACATGTCATTATATAGAAATATTAATGCTAGGAAAAAAGCTGGTACTTCAAGACCAAAATCTAAAAGTACAATATCAGCTAAATCTTATTCAAACATGAAAAAAGGTTTTCCTAAAAAGAAAAAGAAATAGTTATGTTAAATTTTCTATTGCCTTTAATGAAAAATCCTCTGGCTAAATTAGTCGTAGATAGAAGTATTAACGCTATCAATCATTCAATGGAGAAAAAGAAAATCATTAGGGCAAAAGAAATTGAAGCAGAACAAAATGTATCTATAGAACAAATTAAAAGTTCTAAAAATAGTATTAAGGATGAAGTATTAACTATAAAAATAACTTTAATCTTTATTGCTTTATTTATTCCATACACACAGCCATGGATGGAAAAAGGATTTGAAATCCTAAAAAATGCACCACAAGAATTTTGGTGGGCTGTTCTAATTGTTTACTCTGGAAGTTTTGGTTTATCCACTGTTAGCAAAATTAGAGGAAAAAAATAACTCACACACTCTTCTTTAAGAGGAGTGAGCCTTCACAAATATAGAATTGCCTCAAAGGATTTACTTGCGAGTAAATCTGAAGAGATAACTTTTTGAAGTATGTGCAGGAACTAAAACAAACCAAACATAATATAAGGAGAATAATTATGTCAAACGCAGTAGCATCAAGAATTGGTGCAATTAATGGTGGTTCAGATAAATCAGCATTATTTCTTAAGGTTTGGTCTGGCGAAGTTTTAGCTACTTTCATGAGAGAAAACAAAATGCTTGGTATGACCCAAGTAAGAAGTATCTCTTCTGGTAAGTCAGCGCAGTTCCCTGTAATTGGAACAACTTCAGCTAGTTACCACACTCCAGGAAATGAGATTGTTGGAACTTCTGTGAACCACGCAGAAAAAACAGTAAATATAGATGACCTTTTGGTTTCATCTGCATTTATTGCAAACATAGACGAAGCTAAAAATCATTACGATGTTAGAAGTATCTACACATCTGAAATGGGAAGAGCTTTATCAAACACAGTAGACCAGAACTTACTACAATTAGCAGTATTAGGAGCTCAAGCTTCTGCTACAGTTACTGGTGGTTCGGGTGGTACTCAAATAACAGATGCAGATGCTAACACAAATGCAACTTCACTAATATCATCTATCTTCGAATGTGCAGAAGCACTTGACGAAAAAGATGTACCTTCTGAAGACAGATTTTGTGTGGTTACACCAAATGTTTATTATCAAATCGTACAAAACGATAAGATTTTAAACAGAGACTTTGGTGCTAATGGCAATGGTGTTTACAGTGATGGTACAGTAATTAAAGTTGCTGGTATCAACATCGTGAAATCAAACACAGCAGTTGATGCTTTTGCTGATAACTCTTCAGCAGTTTCTGGAACAAATAATACTTACAATGTAGATGCTTCAAATACAGTAGCTACAGTATTCCACAAAAGTGCATTAGGAACAGTTAAGCTAATGGATTTAGGTATGGAAAGCGAGTATGATTTGAGACGCCAAGGGACTCTAATGGTCGGAAAAATGGCTTTAGGCCATGGAATCGTTAGACCAGAGAGTGCTTGCGAAATCAAAACAGCATAATCACTTTAACAAATACATAGGCGCAGAGATTAACACAGACAATCTGCGCCTGTGTTTATAAAAAATTTATGGCAACAATCACAACAAGAACTACGCAGTTAGAAGCAGTTAATACTATGCTTTCAACTATAGGAGAAGCTCCAGTAAATACATTGTCTGGTTCATTACCTACAGATGCAAGTATGGCTAAAAATATTTTAGATGAAGTAAATAGAGAAGTACAATCAAGTGGTTGGAAATTCAACACTTCATACAAAGCAACATTAAGCAGAAACACAGACAACAAAATAGTTGTAGCTAGTGATGTCATGTTAATAGAATTTAATCCTTTATTAGAAAGTAAAAGTTCTTATGACCCAGTTATAAGAGGAAACTTTTTATTTAATTTAGCAAAAGAAAGTTATGTATTTGATAAAAACTTTGACAATGTAACTATTGTATCTTTATTAGATTTTGAAAATATTCCTGAACAAGCAAGAAGATATGTAACAATAAGAGCATCAAGAATATTTCACGACAGAACTTTAGGAGCAAATGCTCTACACAGATTTAGTCAGCAAGATGAATTAGTTGCTTTATCAATATTAAAACAAGCAGAAGCATCTGTAGCAGACCATAATATATTTAATAGTTATGACCAGTACACAACAGTTGCAAGAAGCAGGTCTTACAAACTAATAGATTAATGCCTTTAATAACTAGAAGTATCCCTAATTTGATTGGGGGAGTGTCTCAACAACCAGAAATTTTAAGATTAGAAAATCAAGCAACAGAACAAGTTAATGGTTTTTCTGGTGTAGTTGAAGGTCTAAAAAAAAGACCTCCTACAGCACATGTATCAAAGATTTCTAGTTCAACTTTAACAAACGCTTTTATTCATACAATTAATAGAGACGCTAATGAACGATACATTGTGGTTATTAGTAATGGGGTTATTACTGTTTATACTGTTTCTGGAACTTCTAAAAATGTTGTGATGCAAACTAATGCTTCAAACTATTTAACTTCTAGTAATCCTAGAGGTGAGTTCAAAGCACTTACAGTTAATGATTACACATACATATTAAATACAAGTAAGACAGTAGCTATGGACAGCTCAACAACAAGTCCAGCTAAAATAGAGCAAGCAGTTTACACAGTAAATCAAGGTATAAATAACACACCTTATTCAATAACAGTTGATGGAACTACCTATTCATTTACTTCATCAAATTCAAATACTAAAGATATTAGAAATGGAGTTAAAGGTGCAGTAAGTGCACCTGGTGTAACTTTAGCTGAT
>Ga0208767_1004112_pt1 | contig 10343 bp, 7 predicted proteins | sample VirMetDEL_Mar_21_FD_184514 | JGI IMG/M metagenome (GOLD analysis project Ga0208767, IMG submission 184514) | Aqueous microbial communities from the Delaware River and Bay under freshwater to marine salinity gradient to study organic matter... | ecosystem: Environmental > Aquatic > Marine >... | reverse complement strand
CAGCAGTACAGGGTTCTCTTCCTGCCACTCAGCATAAGTACCACGTCTTAATTGTATACGTTTTGTAAAACTAGGCATCTGGTTGTCCTCCGTCGAATATATCAGTGTCGTCCAATACAGGACCACCACCGTCAATAGTAACAAAAAATGGATCACTCTCCAACGATGTAACCTTCGTTTGTAGTTCGTCAGCTCGCTCTTTGTTCTCCTTCACCTTTCCTGAAGATACAGCTGCTAGTGTCCGTTGTTGAGCAGACAGAGGGTGTGGACGAGCTATTGGACGACGAGGCATACTTAGCACTTCCAACGACGCAACGCCAAAGCTTTACGGGTAGGTCTGCCTTTACTGTCTTTCATTGGCCCCTTTACTCCTGACATCCTAGCACAGAAGGAACGCTTACGAGGACCACCACCGGGTTGAGGAGCTTTTAGATTAGACCCTGTAGCACGATTGTATTTACGTCTTCCCTTTGCAGTGAGTCCACCTTTACGGCTTTTTTCACCTCTGCCTATGGATAACGATACAGCCACCTTACTTCTTCTTCGGAAACCCACGCTTCATGTTAGCGTAAGCCTTTGGCGATATAGTTGACTTCTTCTTACTACGACTAATACCGAGTTTCTTTCTTCTGTTAATGTTTGCGTATAATCCTTTTGGCATATCTATCTCTTCATTAGCAGCTCCATCATACGATCAAGCTTAGTGTTTATCTCTTTAATATTTGTTTCAAGACCACCCATACGGTTCTCAACAGCCGTGTCTCGTTCCCTTTGTGCGGCCAGTTCCACTTCTATCTTAGTCAAACGCTTCTCATCACTCTCCAACCGATCTGTCAGCTTTTTAATCATCCATCCAATAACACCAAGAATAATAGCAAGGGCAGAGTCGAGGAAGTGAGAAATTGTTTCGGTCATTCTTCTTCTTCTTCTAAATTTTCAAACTCAACCCAAGTTGTATCATCTCCATTAAGCTCTTCAAATAACCACCACCAGTTATCATTACTATCTAACGCTAAAGCTTTTGCACCTGATGGGGCTGTATCTATATTAGGTTTATTATTCATAATCAATGATCTGTGAATTCATATAATTTTTTGAAAAGCGTACCTTCACCTTGAACTGTTCTATAAGAGTAAAAGGCAACAACGCCACCAGCACCTGTGAATGAGGGAGTAATAGTATCTATATTTGAACCATTGTGGTCATTAAATGTTATAGTGGCTGGAGTGACAACCGCACTATATGTTCTTATAAAAAACGTAGCACCATAAGCCATATCGGTTGTGTCTATAATTACGGTTTGAGACCCCGATTGTCCACTTAATCGATAAATCTCTGTTCCTTGGTGAGTACCCCACCACAAGGTTTGAGAAGTAGCGTCACTACTTTGTTGTCCCGTGGAAGCAGCGTCACGATTAGATACCCTAGCCCAAGAGCTTTTAGCTGACGACCAAATATACTGAATACCGTTTACATCCCCCGTACTTCCGTTAGTTAGCAAATTAAAAGTGTTCGTACCGTCTGATATATTTAAAGTTGCAGGAAGTGAACCACCCGTGATGTGAGCAAGATGACCATTGCCAGACCTAAAGAATTTAACATTTGAAAAGTCAGTTACCGAAAACTCACTTGGGGCGTACCTACCTGATTGTGATAGATATACAACTTGAGAGGTAGCCATCTTAGAAACATCACTTTTAATTCTTAAACCTTCAATGTTTTGATACCCAATATTAGATTCTGAATAATAGAAGCCTGTTGTGATAGTATTAGTCTCCACAGCTCCTAACGCATAATCAACACCTTCAACTTTCAAATAGTGCTTTACCGTTGATAGGTTCTTAATACAACTAAATGTAGCGACACCAGCATTATCGTGGGTTATATGACCTCCGTTTACGATTAGGGTTCCACTAAAAGTAGACTCTAAAATAAAATCATTCTGCCTATTTCCTTCGGAATAAATATTATTAATTACAACCCTAGCATCCCCGGAAACCACGAAACCTGTGTCTTGTGAGTTTTCAGCTCTAGGGTTATACAAGTAAACATGACTTCCAGAAATTACAAAAGAACGCGCACTGGAGTTCGTTGGACTACTACCCTCAGCAACACCTGCTAATACTACAGAGCAATCAATGAGAGATGAAATAGTTACACCACTTTCAAGACTGAAACCCACACTGCGGGGCTTATCAGCTAAACAACGCTCAACTGTAATTTCCCAAGTTGATCCATAAATACCAAAACAAATATCAAAAGCATACGCACGAATGTCTTCTAACTTTATTTTTATACCTTGGCTGTCACCACTTGTCGATCCTGACGTGCCTATCTTAACACCACACGTACCGCTTCCGACTGTCGGTGATCCATTGACGATGTTCATTCGTTTTAATTGAAAACCTATAGCAACATTAGGTATAGTATCAAACGCTGTTATATCCGAATTTGTTTCTATGGTAGTTACACTAGGCTCACCTGTAAACCCACGCTGAACATTACCCTCACCTGTTATTATTTGTTGCTTGTGTGGGTTTAAAGTATTAGCTATTACGTATCGACCGCCCGGTATGAAAACAGCAGCCTTCGTATTTAAAGCGTTTTGTATGTAGGAGTCTACAGGTGTGTTTTCGGTTTTAGCTTTAATACCAGCGTGTAAACTGACGGGTATATAATCCAACACATTAACAACGTCACTAAAACGATTAGCAAGGCTTCTCTGTGTGGTTGAACCCGCTGCTGTAACACCATACCCGCCAAGTGATACAATAGCAGGACTACCACCAAGAGCTATAGCTGTGTCAATGGCATCATCAACGTATGCTTTATTAGCAGCGTCTGTAGTAGCCGATGGAGCAAACAGATTTATTATCTTGTTACCTTCAGCGTCGTAATCCTCCAGTCCCTTTTTCGTAAGTTGTTCACCACCCGTTCCTTGAGAAGCTTCCTGCGATAAAAAGAGATTGTGTTTATATCCTTCATCTAGTTCGTTCTCAGTAAGTATAGAACCGTCAACAAAGTCCACTAACGGAGAGAAATCACCACGACTATCACGGTATATCTTAATAGCAGAACCAGCAGCAGGAGCCGTGTTAAAACGAATAAGTTGAACAGGAGAGGTGACGATTGTAAAGTTTGTAACCTCACTACCGTTGACCTTTACTTTTACGTGTGCGTCTCTAAGGTATTCAAAAGAAAAGTTGTAATCAGTCTGTGCTGCAACAGCTGTGTAGTCTACGTAGGTGTTAGCCATGATATTATATTATTACTTATTGAGTGAGGAGTTCAAGCACATCTTCACGTTGCATACCTCTTCTTGCCCCTAACCTAGCTCTTTTAGCCCGGTCATGGTAATCAGAAAGTTCAACCCCTTGTTCGTCAATGTACGACTCTCTTAACATTTGATTAAAAGCCCTAGACCTATACTTACCGATTATGCGATTAAACTCCTGCACTTTAGGACTATCTAACCCTGTTTCTAAATCTGTATCAGGTAACATCTTATAAGACTTCATATTAATTAGTTTAGCTAAAGTTTGTTTTAAGTTTTTACCACCTATGCGTATTGTACCTGTAAGTTCCAACCAACGGTCGTAAGAACTTTGTCCTGCTTTGTTAGTAAAATTTAATAACTCAACTAGACCTTGTTCTCTTTTTGAGGGTGGCTGTCTAAAACCGTGTTTAAGATTAGCCATTTCTGTTAGCACAGGGTCTTTCTTTTCGGTTGAATATGCTATTGGATTAATGACACCTAACAAAGGTACATTCTCAGTAGTAAACGCTTCGCCTAATATATTGCGTTTAGGGTCAAGTTTAGCTCGGCCTCCCGGTAATCTGTACAATATAGCCTGAGACATACTATGTATCTCTCTAGAAATTTGATCACCTTGAAACTCTTGCAGCCTAGTTAAAGCTGAGCTATAGGGAACTAACGATCCTGCAAAAGATTCTAAAAAGTAGTCTCCGTAAACTTCAGGATTCTCTGCAACCTTAATCAAAGAGTCTAAGCCTTTTAAATAGGATTTATTAAAAATATTTCTTTGTACGGTTGTTATTAAAGCTGAACTTAAATGTTGCATCCCGCTTTCATCAAACCCTGCTGGTTCCTTAAGTCCTACTTCAATCAAATCTGCAATGGTTCCTAATAACGTAGCGTAAGGATCAAGCTTAATATAACTATAGTAAGTGTCTCCTATTTTTATACTATAGGGTCGCCATCCAGTAGCTTTAAGCTCTTTGATTTGTTTTTCATCGCTAGGACCGCCACCTGTTATGAACTCCCTATTATTTAAGTACGCTTGAGCGAGTACAGCAACGGCAGCAGTAGAGGTAGCCAAACGACCGTGTGCTCTAGCTACAACAAGTGGATCATTGTTTTCTAAAGACTTTGCTATATCTTCGTACTCAGCGTCTAACGCTCCACCTTTAAGTCTTTGCTTCACATCTCTAACAGTGATAGCTATATCCTTTCTGAACTGAGCACCTAAAGGAGTTCTATTTATGGCATAAGTCAGTATATTTGTAGGTGTTCTAACAAAAGGAAGAAACGCTTTTAAAAACGGTTGACGTTGCGTTAGTTGTTGTAAATCTCTAGCTAGTCCCGGCTTCAAATCCTCCATCATAGTTAAATGATCAGCAATGCCTAATGACTTTAATTTATTGTAAGTATCAGATGTTTGTGTTTGTTGTTGTTTATATTCTAAAGCATACTTAACACGTTCGTTATCCTTCAAACCCTTTGCGTCGGCTTCTTTAAGTCCTTCTCTTATTAATGTTTCTTCAGAGAAAGCTTTACCGTTTTGGTCTATTAAATCCTTTAGGTTTTTCTGTATACGTTCTGCTACAATTTCTTTAGGTACTCCAGCCTCAATCTCCTTAATAGCATCTAATCCTAAACGTAACCGAAGCTCTCTTCTTGCAAACAAAGTTTTAAAGAATGTATCCTGTGCTGTTAGATGTCTAGAAGGAAGGCGAACTGCTTTACCAATTATATCTATAGCTTTATAAGCTTTACTGGTTTCGCTAATAGGTTCAACTCCTTGTTCTAACTGAAAATCTCTAACGTGTGATGCTCTTTGGCTCCTTATTCCAAAACGTTCAGGAGTTATGGATGGTTGCTTAAGATCAAACTTATTGCTTGTATTAAAGTAAGAACGATCATTCTTTAATGCTTGCACATAGAAGTGAAAAGCCTCACGTATACTCGCTACATCCGCCCAACCTGCTATAGCTTCTTTAGCTATCTGAGGTTTTCCTGATATAAGACCTCCAACTGCTGTCTCAAGTGTATTCATAGTGCCTGTAAAAGCAGCACTCACAACGTTCACAATTTGAGCACTACCACTAAGGATGCTATTCATCCAATATTCCAAAGGCATATCTAGCCAATGTTTACCTTGTGCCTTTTTACTTAGATCAGTAACTGTCCGTATAGCTCCGTCTAAATCATCTGGGTCTACATATTCTAGCACCTCTACTATCTCTTTAGCTTTCCTAGACCAATCCCCTGTTTCTCCTAGATAACTACGTCTTGTACCATCTGTCAGTACTTCAGCTTCGTCTAATCCTATCTTTTTATCTGAACCACGAAACCTACTAAGGTTCTCACGACGCTCACCCAGCAACAAAGAAGCTTCCCGTCCTAATCGTCTGTATCTATCAGCATATTCTACAAACTCCTGAAAAACGTTTTTTAACTTAGCAGAGGCTGCTTCACCAAACTGAGTGTCTTTAACTTCATCTCTAGCTGCTAATACTTTTTCGATTAAACCTTTACCCTCTACACGCCACACAGCTTGTTGTTGTCTTGCTTTTCGAGTTGCTTCTATAGGGTCTAAATTAGCAGTTGCAGCTTGAAAACTATTATCTACAACTTCATCGCCAGTCTTGAATGTATCTCCGTCTTTCCAGTCTTTAGTGTATTGTTCGACGAAGTCAGGATTAGTCTCTGCCACTTTTTCTAATATCTCTTTTAAAACATAACCATCAGTGTCTGTACGAAAACGAGGCATAGTAATAGACTGACCTTTGAGTAAAGCACCTACATAACCTCTGAAGTACTCAGGTATTTCTTTTATAAAATCGTCAGCTTTACTTGTTTTAAAATCAGGTAAGTCGGCAAAGCGAGCACCGTAGTCTAGTGGGGTTTCTCTTCTTTTAGTTACGTTACGTTGTTTAAGAAAATCATTAAATATCTTCTGTCTTTGATCTATACCTAACTTAGACTTTAACGAAGCAAACATATCTTTAAGCATGATTGCTACTTCCTGAGCCACTCTTTTAAATGTACCGCTAGGAGCCAATTCTTCTTCATCTAATTTTTTAAGAAACGCATCAGTCATTTCTTCAGCGAAGTATTCGTCTAAATCCTTAAAACGATAATTATCAGAAGTGTATTTACCTTCTAGGAATCTTTTTAACTCACTTGGTATTTCTCTTTTTAATAGAGACGAAGGATCAACGCCTTCCTCTATTTCTACATTAAAACTACGAATGTAATCTTCTTTCGCTTTCTCAAATTGTTTTGTTAAGGAATCAACATCAGCTCTAGGTAAATAACGACTAAGACCGTGCCACAACTCGTGAATCATAGTACGTTTAATGCCACCTTCGTCTATTACAGACTGTCTTATTTGCAGTAGGTTATTACCAAAGTTGTAACGCCCAGCAGATGGTATCTTATTTGTTATTGATAACGAAACATCACCAAATAAACGCTGACCCATTACATCTATAAACTTCTCTACATCGGCTACGTCTTGTGCGTCTGCTCCCTTTACTGGGAACTTCTTCATCAACCTGTTTTTTAAAGTGTCAGCACCTTTAGGAATAATATCCATCATGCCTTCTTCTTCGTAGGTTTTAAATGGACGTGGTCTTCTTTCGATTGCTTCTTCTACATCTAATACAGCGTCGTCTAGTTGTTCGATTCTTTCTTGTAAATCTACATCTGGTTTACCTGCTTGAAACTCCGGCAACTCAGCATAAGCAATAGAACCTCCCATCTCTTCGGTAAATGTTTTATAAGTCTCAGGTGCGTTGTTTGTTTTGTCTTTTGTTTTCTTAGCGTTTCTAAAGGCTTTTAGCGATTTTACAAATACACCACCTACAGCTTCCAAACCCAGTCCTTCTAGTACATTTTTAAGCCTTCCCTCAATCTCACCTTCTTCGTCATCGTGTGCTAAGAACTGAGTAACGGGGTTTTGTAGTTCTGGAAATTGTTCTATAAAGTTAGATAGCCTTGCTTCTTGTCCATTAAAAACCGTAAAGTCTGTTAAAGCACCTGCAACTACACCTCTCTTTACTTTACCTGCTTTCGCTAGTGCTCCAAGTTTTCCAGCCGCTTTAAATATAGGACCAAAACCAACCAAGAATTGAGATATACCCTCAACAGCTTGACCCGGTAATGTTTTAGATGTACCTAAGAATTTAGTGTCGTAGTCGGGTAAAGTATCAAAGGCGATGTAATCAGCTAAATTATAAACACCTTGAACCGCTCCTTCCGCCCCTCTAAACGGTGCTGCTGCTAAATCCAAAAATACATTGTCGTCGTTATCTTCTTCTTGTGGTACAGCACCTACTATAGTGTCTTCTAAATTAGCCATTACTTTATAAATTTAAGTCTTCTATATAATTCCACTTGGTCACGCACTAAACGGGTTATATCATTCAATCCTATAGCTTCGTCAACTCTTTTTACGTAATCAGGAATTTGACCAATAACACCACGCTCTTCTCTACGCAAAGCTTCAACACCTAATTCATCCTCTTCCGTCTTAGCTTGCTTTTCAAATGCCCTAACCTGCTCGACGCTGTAATCTTTTAACTCCTTAATCATTTCCAACGGAATCATGCGTACAGTTTTCGTTCTTTCTTTTAAGTCGGAAGGATCAAAGCGTACACCGTGTTTTGTTAAACCACTAAAGATAGCACCTTGTTCCATGAAGATAGTACCAAAACCCGCACTTATTAAATAATTCTGCCTATTATCCTCTATTTCTTCAGGTGTTAAAAATCTATCTATAACACGAACACGCTCGCCATATAAACCAAAACGATCTGATACTATTTGTTTTCTTTGGTTAACAGCTAGACCGTATGGCATCGTTTTAGTAGTATAACTTCCCTGTCTGCTGTCTCTAGCTAAACGCTCGAATACTTCTTCACCTTGTTGTGTTAAGTACTTAACGGAATCGACACGCTGTTTAGTGTTTTGATCAGCATTATATATAATAGCTTTAGCTTGTCTTACCTTGTCTAATTTTTCTTCAATAGTATCTCCTCTATAAGACAAACCAGTAGGTGCTTTTGGTGCCTCTTCAGGGATTGTATTCGTTAATGTTTTTAATTCTTGATCAGCTGACTCACGCTTATCCTTACTATCTTTAACCTGAGCGATGCCGTCGTTTAACTCCCTTTGGAGTTTTGGTATTAAATCTGAAGCAAATTGACCTATCTCTCTTGACTGCTCTGTTAAAGGCATTCCTGATGTAGAAAGATTTATTATTTGATCGTCTATTTGTTGGAAAAACTTACGTCTTATCTCAGCCTCTAGTGCCACATATTCAGGTGCTATTAATGTCGATCCAGTGGCTACGTCTTTTGTTTGTATAGCCTCGTTTTCCCTAGCTGTTTTAAACAACTGCATTAACCCCATTTCTGCTGCTCTTCTTTGAGCTATGGAATTATCACGTAGACGTTTAGCTAGTTGGCTTTCAATATCAGGGCTTAATGTTTGAACTTGCTCTAATGATTTAATTAAACCACCAACATACGCTTCGCTTTTATTAGGATCGTTGCGAGCCGCCTCAATAACATCATTTAAGAATCTATCAATATCGTCAACGCCTTCGTAAGTTTCACCTTGGTATTCTAAGTTTCCACCGTTCTTTAATATCTCCAAACGATTAACAGCTACAAGCGTATCTTCTTTTATTTCGGAAGCCCTTGCATCTTCATCTCTAGCACGTGCTCGTTTTCCGTTATCTATTATCAAATCCTCTAGCTCATCGTATAAACGATCCTTTATAGGTGCTTGTCCTACTTTTATACCGTTACGTTTTGCCCAATCTAATAAACGAAAAGCGTGGTCTTCAGAACGTAAAGCAACTTGACCTAACAATGTACGCATAAAGTCTTTTTGCTTTTTTGCATCAAATGAACCAAGACTATCAAAAATATTTATTAATTCGTAATTCTGACCTAAATCAAAATCTTCTTTGAAGTCACCTGTTAACGCCACGGTATAGGCTGCATCCACGTTATCTACTAAAAAATCAGCTTTTGCTTTTTGATTTAATTGCTGATCATACTGTCTAATTAAACCTAGCCGTTGTGCGTTAAGTGCTTCTTGAAAACCTTCACCAACGAACCTAGAACTTAACGAAGGATTTGCTTGTACAAATTTAGCTTGCTCTTGTTGTAGTATACCCTCGATACCAAGCTCTTCGTCTCCCTCTTGTGGGTTAAGTAAGCGACCGTTAACGCCTTGCAGTTGTTCCATAAACATACGATTAGCTGCTCGTCCTACCGCTTGCATCTTACGCTTTTGATTAATAGGGGAAGTCAACCAGCTTATACCACCTTTGCGTACTTGTTTATCAAATTCGCCTTCCGTCTGTTTTAGCATTTTAGCTAACTCTTCAGGACTCTTACCTGCTAAATCTTCTTGGAACTGCTCAAACTCTATATCGGCTACTCGTGTGTACTGCTGTAACATCGGATTAACTTCACCCAACGCATCAGCTAGGTCCTGCCACCCATTACGTCCTGCTTGTTCAACCTGTACAGCGTACTGACCTGCTCGTTGAATGGTAGGTGATATACCGGGGACTGCTCCCCCTAATCCTTGTACTTGTACTCGTTCTGCCATAATAAATTATCCGCCTATCTGCATATAGCTCGCACCAGCTGTTCCCGGTCTGATAGCGTCTCCGGGTTGAACCACATTAAAAGGAGTGCTACCTCCTGCACCTGCTCCCGGCATTCTTCCTGCTATAGTAAGACCTGTAGCTGCTCCACTTAGACCTGCACTTAAAGCTCCTAATCCTGCTGTTAAGAAGCTAGGTCGTTGTATTGGTTGTGCTATTCCGATCTGACGTTGTTGTGTTGCAAACCCTGCCTGTTCAATGCCAAGTCCTGTACCCACTGCTCCTAGTTCCTGTTGTCTTAAAAGTGCTGCACGATACCCTGCTTCTTGTCGTGTGTAGTCATCCATCAACGCTTGTACACTAGCTCCTGCAACACCTGCTTCTCCAGCTGATACTCTGGCTCTTGCTAATGCTTCTTGTGATTTACGACTAACTTGTTCCAACTCACGACCCACAGCTTCCTGCTCTTGT
>Ga0208767_1004110_pt1 | contig 10346 bp, 15 predicted proteins | sample VirMetDEL_Mar_21_FD_184514 | JGI IMG/M metagenome (GOLD analysis project Ga0208767, IMG submission 184514) | Aqueous microbial communities from the Delaware River and Bay under freshwater to marine salinity gradient to study organic matter... | ecosystem: Environmental > Aquatic > Marine >... | reverse complement strand
AAGCGTTGTTTTTACGATTGAAGCCGCATGGTTTGGTACGCCGCAGGGGCGTGTAATTACCGATGCCGGTGATGATAAATATATTATTTTTGTTTTTGTTTTTTTGCCGTATGATAGCGGGAAACCGACTATGCTATTGGAGGAGAAGCAATGTCATATCAACAACGAACAAACCAACCAACACTACACGACTTTCACCGGCGACTTGCCGAGGTTTTGCCGGAGATACCGCTAGCCAGCCAGTTTCACACAAAGGAAGGCAGGTTCAAGGGCGTGACCGCCGAGGGCACGGTGTACATTACACACGTTCAATACATCGGCGATGTACAACACCGCTACAAGCAAAAAGTCGGTGATATACGCACGATGTAGTAGCGTACCCAGCTTGCAAACTGTTACCGTTGTTTTGTGTTACAGCACGAACGGTTTAACCGGCAAACACAACAGACGGATAGGTTGCAGTTTGCAAGCAAAAGCGAGATGGCGGCTGGGTTGCTGTTAGAGCGATACATACCCGGTTTTGAACTCGTCACCGGCACAACGTTTCAAGTGCCTATCGGTCTCGGCAAACACTGCGACTTCAAGGTTGGCAATATCTTTCTCGAGTACCATCCGGTCAACCTGCATTTTGAGTTTTACGACAAGCAAGCGCTCCGGCAGTTTCGCACCGCGTTACGACATGTGCCAAAGAACGCCAAACGCCAGATAGTTGAAGCGCTCAAACTAGAACTAGGCGAACGATATTACCGAAACCGAAAGGTTGCCGTTGATATGTGGCATATCACAAAGCCGGAGTTAATCGTTGTGCAAGATCCGGTTGAGTTGTATCGGCAGGTAATAAAACCGCATGGCAAGGACGTGCCGAAGGAACACAAGTTTTTAGCCGAGTTTGATAAGTTGCGAAGTTAGCCGTTGTTTGTATGCGAAGAACAGTGCATACTGTATACAAGAAACGTTCGTTGTTTCCTCCAGAGCCGACGGAAAGGTATATCTTTCCGCCGGCTTATTTTTTTGCTTATATGTTGGGGAATTCCAACGCCGCTTCTTCGGGTATGATGCACGACGTTAAGCGTTTCAGTTTGACCTTCGTTTGATAGATGTCAGGCCGTATTTCCTCCGCCAGACAGTCAAGCAAATACTTGATTGCTTTCTGTTTGACATCGCCTTCCAAGCCGCCAACGTCGTAAAAAGTTGTTACCGCTTGAACAGCCGGTGTTTTTTTGGCAGGTTTTGCCGGTTCCGGTTTCTTGGCTTCCCAGTCGGGTAAGTCATCGTCCGCCAGTGTTACTTTCTTTACCGGCGCAGTTTCTACGACGGAATCAGCAACTACTTCAGGCTCCGCTGGTGTAACATCCACGATTGATGGTTTGCTCGGTTCGTACTCGCCGGGCATCTCCTCCCGGGTGTACAAGCCGTTTAGCTCCTGGGGGAACGCCTTCCGGAGCGCGATTGATTCAGCGACTTTTTTTATCATGATCCTGGGAGCAGTTTTCCACAGCCCAAAACCCTTCGCGTAATCAGCAAGCAACGCTTCGCCTTCCATTGGTATACGCCTATCTTTTCGGTAAACGCGACACCACGCGCCGATAAACGTGTTATCCGGCACAGTTTTTACCCATTCGCCCGACGCGTTAATCAGCCCAACTTCCGCGCCGTCAAACGTATCCGAGGCGTTAGCAATCGCCCAGAAGCCGTTGATGCCGGTCATTATCTGCAAGCCTTGACTCGCTTTGATACACCAGATCTCTTTCTTGAACGGATTCAACCCCGTTGCCTTGCAATACTGAACGAACAAGGCGAACTCGGCGGGGGTAGTCCCCCGCGCGACAGTTTCTTGCATGGTCTTCACTATTTGCTTGTCGTCGTAGTTTATCGTTTGCAATTCCATATTTTCTCCAGTTTTTAGTATTGTCGTTCCTGAAAAGCCGCGGCTCCCCAGCTTTGATGGCAGTATTGATTAGCCATTTCGCAGGTAACCGTCGCAACCGTTCGCTGAAGCCCGAGCATCGCTGTAACAATGACGAGTGGCGCTCCGAGCAGTGCCGATATTATAACAAAGACACGAAATAAATCATTAACCGTTTTCATTACTTGCCCCCCTTGTCACCAGTCAACAGCGCTTTCCAAAACCCGCCGGATTGCCGGATTGTTTCTTCTCTTTCCTGTGCGTGTCGTAACGTGTACGCCGCGCTCGAGCCGTCGGACGCCTTTGTTTTCGTGTTAGCGATTATCGCGTTTTGACCATCCATCCACGAGCGTATACCCTCGGGAGTACCGGCTATCAGCACGCCGTCGCCTAACGTTGAACATCCGGTCGCGGTTATAAGTGTTGCTATAAGTATTGTACGCATATTTCCTCCATGTTTTTTTGCGTTAGTAGATCCTTTACCAGCAATCCGCCAGCGGCTCAGTTAGCCGCCGACGCATCACTTGCGTAACGCCTCATATATCCAGCTTGTATCCGGCTCATCCGGCAACAGCGGGCGAACTGGGCGCCCCCATACATCATTCGGTACAGCTTGGATGACGCGCTCGTTGTATGTACGACCGCTCCACGGATCGACTTTAGTCTTTTCTTTTGCAATAACAGACTCGCCAAAACCGTACGCGCCGCCGGTAGTGCTGGGTGCAGACTGCAAAGCGCGTTGAAGCATTAGTAGATCACGATACAGCTCGGCGTCCGTTTGTGCTTCCGCTCGCTTGCTATACACCATCGCCGCAAACGCCAGCGACATGATGATAATCAGCCAAAGTGTTTTCTCGCCGATGTCGCACGCGGCATCAGCTAACTCTGCGCATTTATTGTCAAAGTCTCGGTATGTCATGATCTGCAATGCTCCATAATAGTGATAGCCATAGCGCCAAGTAGCGCCTGTTTGTCGTCGCCCTGGTAATTTGTTACCAGCTCGCCGTCTTCTACCCAGAAACCTACGCCGGGGTAAAGTATCGCAATGGCGATCAAGAACTTTTCGGTGTTTGATTGTTTGTTCATTTCGTTGTTCCTCCTCGTTAGTCTCATCAGTACCGGCATCACCGGTAGACGCCCCGAGGGGCGTTTCGACTTGTTATACATCCCAGTCCAGACCGCCGGTAATCATATCGTTGTAATCGCGATCCTCCATAAGATCGGTTTCTTCGCCACACACTGGACATTCTTGAAATCGGTTGGCGTTTTGCTCATTGCACGATCCGCGGTGCGCACAGCAATCATCTTGGCAAACGTAAATGAAGTTTCGTGTGTTGTATGTTGTCATTTCGTTGTTCCTCCGTTGGCGTCATTGCCTTTCTAGTATGATACAAAAGTATCATAGTTAGATTCGGCAATCAACCAGAAAACATTAGCGATTGTGTCGGTTTTTTTTCTTTTCTTGCCAAAAGGTATGATACTGGAGTATACTAGGGGTATGGCTACACTAGCAAAGAAAATACGGCAACGGCTGGGCGTTACGCAGTACAGAATGGCACAATTGTTGCAACGCACGCCGCGCGGTTACAGGATGTTTGAAAACGATAGCAAGCGCTTGTTATTGCGTGATTTTGTTGTGCTGAAGATAGCTAGCGGGATGTCATGGGAGGAGTTTGGGCGGCTAATTACGGAGCTGGTGAACAGCGATGACGAGTAAACCGAAGGGGAAGGCGGGGCGACCGGCTCGAACATTGTCGGAAAAAGAACTGCGTCAAGTCAGTGAGTTAGCAGGGCGCGGGTTTACGATGAAAGAGATTGCGACGTTCAAGGGTATGTCGTTTGACACGTTTCTGAAGCTAGCAAAAGAGCATTACGACCGCGGGAAGATGGATGCGCAGAATTATGTCATTTCACGATTGTTCGACCTTATCAAGGACGGCGATAAGTCAGCGATTATATTCTATTTGAAAACGCAGTGCGGTTGGACAGAGACACAGCGCATAGAAACGGACGTCAACGTTCAGCATGTTATTAGCGCGAAGCCGCTCGAGGAAGGCGACTGGGCGAAGAAGTGGACTGGTAAAACCATTGATATAACCGAGGATGACGATGGACAAGAGGATTAAGCGGTTAGCGGCAGAAGCCGTGATGCAACTATACGCCAGCGGCGCCATGAGTGAGCGTTACAGCAAGCTACACAAGCAAGACCTATGCGACTTATACATGCTGGGGTACTATCAGGCGTGTGCGGATAATGCGGTTGCGATGTCAACCAACCGCAAGAGCCGAGTGCGCCAGTGGCTCCGAACGATCAAGGGGTTGTTTGTTAAATTGGATGATGATGTGCAGTATGAGTACGATGAACGTGGTTGGCATTAAGTAAACAGGAGGGAAATATGGAAATAACATTAAAAGATATGAAAGAGTTGTTCGGCGCAACGGCAGTAGAATTGCCTTTTGACGTAGGCAGTAGTTGGCTTATTCGCACGGTGACGTTTGCGGTTACAGGCAAAGTTAAGCAGGTAAAGGGTAAGTTTATCGTGCTAGAGGATGCCGCGTGGGTTGCGGATACAGGACGGTTCAGCACAGCGATTGAATCAGGAACGCTATCGGAGGTGGAAGCAGTGACGGTCGATGTCGTTGTAAACACGGATAGCATTGTCGATGCTTACATCTGGAAGCATAGATTGCCGAAAGAGACGATATGATAAAAACGCAAGGAACTTATTGGTTTGGGTCTTGGTTTAAGTCTAGGTCTTGGTTCAAGTCTCGGTCTGGGTCGTGGTGTTGGTCTAGGTTTGGATCTGAGTGTAGGGCTAGGTTTTGGTCGCAGTACGGTAGATGATTAAAGTCCAGTCTTATTCTAGGTCTAGGTGTAGGTCTTGGTCTTGGTCTGGGTGTAGGTCTTGGTCTGGGTTTAGGTCTTGGTCTTGGTCTGGGTCTGGGTCTTGGTTTAGATCTAGGTATTGGTCAAGGTACGGTAGATGAAGCAACAAGTCGTTTGGGCGCCACAACCGGGAGCGCAACAAGCATATGTTGAGTGCCCATTGCCGTTTATCGGGTTCGGAGGCGCTCGAGGCGGTGGTAAGACCGACGCAGTGCTGGGGCGGTTTGGTATCCGCGCTTGTGAAGACGGTAAGCGCAACATGGTTTTCTTTCGAAAAGAGTTGCCGCAAGCCGACGACCTTATCGAGCGCGCAAAAGAGATATACATGCCGCTAGGCGCTGGTTATAACGGCATGAAAAACCAGTTTACTTTCCCCAGCGGCGCGCGCATCCGGTTTCGACCGTTGTTTAACGATGATGACGCGCAGAAGTATCAGGGTCAGAACTTGACGGACGCGGCGGTGGAAGAGGCGGGCAACTATCCAGATCCCTCGCCAATCATGAAAATCTTTGGGTGTTTACGCGGTAGCAAGACGCCGAACTTAACACTTACGTTCAATCCCGGGGGGAGTGGGCATCATTGGTTAAAAGAGATGTTTATCAAGCAAGCGCCGAAGGGGATGGAGGTGCTGAAGATGAAATTGCCGACGGGAACACAAGTGCCGTACGTGTACATCCCCAGCCGTATCCAAGACAACAAGAAGCTCCTTGAGAAAGATCCGGGTTATATCGACCGTTTGCATTTGGTTGGTTCGCCGGAGTTGGTGCGCGCTTGGTTGGAAGGCGATTTTGAAATACACGAAGGCAGTTACTTTCCCGAGTTTGGGCAACGGCATATCGTCAAGCCGTTTCCAGTACCGAAGCATTGGAATCGCTATCTTGGCTACGACTGGGGTTTTCGTTCGCCGTTTTGTGCGGTGTGGGGCGCGGTATCATCAGGCAAGGATGACGCCGGAAACGAGGTGCCGTACCCGAAAGGTGCTATCATCATTTACCGGGAGTTGTGGGGTAAGCAGGTTGAGAACACGGAACAGGCTAGGCGTATTGCTGAACTATCCGGGCGGGAGCAAGTGTTTACCGCGGCAGACACGGCGATCTTTAACGACCAGGGCGGCATATCAATCGGTGAGCAGATGAACAAGGTGCTGAGCGAGTACAAGCATCCTCCGCTCCAACCGGCGGACAAGGATAGGCTTTCCGGGTGGTCACAGATACGCCAACGGTTAATGGCAAAACCTGCGATGCTATACTTTTTTTCGACTTGTCCGTATCTAATAGACAGCATACCATCACTGCAGTACGATCCGAGAAAGCCCGAGGATCTGGACAGCACGGGCAATGATCACGGCGCGGACGCTGTACGATACCTCTGTAAAGCACGCATCCTTGAGCCGACCTACAAGAAAGAGGTGGAGCCAATGCGCGGCGGTAGGATAGAGTTAGCACAGCTCATTAAGCAAGTTAAGCGAGATCGAAGGCGAGCCAAGATATGATGGACAATACGAACGAAAGCCCGGGTATTCAAAAGTTTGACGCACGCTACTGGAACGCGCAGATACAATCGGCGATTGACAGACACCAGCCGTTCTTTGACGCCGGGAAGGAATCAATTAAATTATACAAAGCAAAACACGAACTTACCGAGACAAAACGACGCCTGAACATTTGGTGGTATTGCGTCAACACGTTGATGCCAGCGTATTATTCATCGACGCCGAAAGCGCAAGTTAGGCTCCGTAAACGGACAGGATCACTAGCAACAGAAGCCGGAGCGGTGATACTGGAGCGCAATGCCCAGTACGCACTAGATGAGTATTTCGACTTCGACCGAGTGGCACAGAACGCAACGTTACAGTACTTACTTACAGGCAGGGCGATATTATGGGCGCGGTACGAGCCGGAGTTTGAGTCCGAGATGCGCGAGTTTGATTTGTTTGCAACCGGCGACGGCGGCATCATCGACGCAGACCAACAGCCATTTGACACCGAGCAAGAGGGGTTAGAACTTACACCGGGCGAAAACGGCGTCATCTCTGCGCGCATGGTGCTCGAGGTTAAGAGGGAGGACAAGGCGGTTCTCGAGTGCATCCAGTACGACGACTTCTTAACTAGCGACGCCCGAAACGAGTCAGAAATAGACTGGGTTGCTAGGCGTGCGTATCTTTCTCGGCAGAAGGCAACCGAGACGTTTGGCAGTGAAACAGCCGAGCGGCTATCTTACAATGCTTTTCCCGGCGACATGAAGCGTGCAAGCAAGCGCGAGGTTCATGCCTACGACGGTAAAGCAGAGTTGTGGGAAGTATGGTGCAAGCGCTCGAAAAAAGTGTACTGGGTACAGCTAAACGGCGACAAAACAATACTGCAGGAAGGTGAAGCGCCGATTGATTTTGAAGGGTTTTTTCCGTGCGTGATGATCAACAGCTCAACCGATCCGGAGTCAGTAATTCCGACCTCGGACTACATGCACGTTAAGGATCAGATACTCGAGGTTGAGCGACTAACAACACGGATCTTCTACACAATACAAGCGGTCAGAGCCAACGGTATATATGATGCAACGCTCGGCGATGAAGTCGAAGGGTTGCTAAACGACGATTTGAAAATGCTACCAGTGCAAAACGCTACCAGCCTTCGACAGCGCGGCGGGTTGGCAGGTGGCATCGAGTTTCTGAACGTCATGCCGTACGTCAACACCTTGCAGGTATTGCAAGATGCGCGGCAAAAAGCGATTGCACAATTGTTTGAAACGCTCAAAGTTAGCGACCTACTCCGTGGCGCAAGCGATCCACGCAAGACGGCAACGGCTAATAGACTTGAATCGTCGTGGTCATCGCTGGGGCTAATAGTACGGCAAAACGAGTACGCCAAGTTTATCGGCGACGGTATCGGTTTACTTACAACCATTATTGCCGAGCAGTTTGATCCAGCAACTATCTTTGAGATTGCGGACGCAGACAACTTCCTCGCTCCCCAGCTACCCGATCCGATGATGCTGGATCAAGTTAAACAGCAGGTGCATCAGATAATCAACGACGAAGACGAGCGTTGTTACCGCATACAAGTATCCTCGGACAGTATGATCGCGCTCGATCAAGCGCAAGAAAAGGCGGAAGGGTTGGAGATGCTACAAGTAGTGGGCAGTTTCTTCGACCAGATGAAGGCGATGATTGAGCAATATCCGCCGCTTGCAACGTTTTCAATGGCGATACTATCCAACTTGATCCGGCGGTTTAAGGGCGGTGAGGAAGTGGAAGGTTTGTTTCAAAACGCGCTCGGCACTATCACACAGATGGCGCAACAGCGTGAACAAGCCGCAAGTCAGCAACAGCAGCCCGATCCGGCGATGATGCAACTGCAGATGCAGATGCAAGTGGAGCAAATGAAAGCGGATCTCAAACGCTACGAGTTAGACAGTGATACGATGGTTGAGCGCGAGAAGCTATCGTTAAGTCAGCAGGAACTGTTCTTAAAGCAGCAAGAATTAGAGATCAAAAACAACGCGTTGCAGGTTGACGTGATGAAGGTGCAAGCCGATGCAGCCGGGAAAGCAAACGACCAAGAGATTAAGAAGGAACACAATCGTATGCAGTCACTACTCGATCTGCAGCGTATAGAACTTGAGCGCATGGCAACACGGTTAAGCGAGACCGAAAAGCTACTCGAGGAGCGTAGGTTATCGCAGCAGCAGGAATTAGAAGTTATGCGGATGCAGTTTGCAAGCCAGCAAACATTACTACAAGCGCAGATGAAGGCGGCGGAAGGTGGAAGCAATCAACAGCCGGTGACGATAAACAACATCATACCAAAGCCAAGCCGCCGAGTAGGTACTATTGGCGTAGATGAGATGGGCAATACAACACTATCCGTCGATAACATCGAGGAGTAGATAGATGGCTGATAACGTTACCGTTTCAAACAGCCCAGTAAGTAGCAACGCCGACATCCCGGTACGCTCCATTGATAAGGGTGGCGAACAGATACAGGTGGTTGCGGTTGATTATGGCGGTGCGGGAGCCGAGGATCTAACCGTTCCCGATTTTGCGACAGAAACAACGCTCGCAAGTATCAACAGTCAGATAGCAAGCGGCATTACCGCAACGGTTGCAAGTGACGTGCTAGGAACGGCGGTCACTGGGAGCCGAAACAACGAAGTTGAGATAAGTTTTTTTACGGCGTTCAACAGCGACGTTATCACAAACACAACCGCCAGCGGTGGTAGTGCTACGATTACCGGCGGTCACGCGCGTTACAGAACAGGCGCAAACGCAACAGGTGCGGCAAAGGGTGTCAGCGTTTACAGTTGTAAATACAGACCAGCACACGAGCAATATGTGTTTTTTACCGCGGCATTTACGACCGGCGTTGCTAACAGCTATCAACGCATAGGATTATACGACACCAACAACGGTTTTTTTATCGGTTACGAAGGCACAAGTTTCGGCGTAACGCTTAGAACAGGCGCAAGCGATACAACTACAGCGCGGGCAAGTTGGAACGGCGATCCCCTCGATGGTTCGGCTGGGTCATTGTTTACTCGGGGCGGAAGCCCAGAGGCGATCAACCTAACATACAGCAATCTTTACCGCATCCGTTTTGCGTGGCTTGGCAGTGCTAGCATATTGTTTGAGGTATTTAGTCCGGACGGCGCGTGGGTTACGTTTCACACTATTAAGATACCGAACAGCCAGTTAAACCCGAGCATACAAAACCCCGAGTTGCCGATTACCATCGACGTTGCGAAGACCAGCGGCGCAAGTGATTTATCGCTATATTCAGCGTGCGTTGCAGCAGGCACGACAAGTGATGCGTATGCAATAAAAGAAACGCTAAACGATTACAGCCTTGCCAAGCTAACCCGCTCCGTGATTACCGGCGAAACAAGTGCGGGCGGCGGCGGCTATGTTAACGTTAAGGTAACACCGAGCGGATCTCTTACTATCGCATTGGGTGATATTGACGGAGTTTCAGGTCAAGAAACAATGTCAAATAGTTTGCCAGTGGTTATCGCTAGCGATCAAAGCGCAGTACCGATATCCGACGACGGCGGGAGCATAACGGTTGACGGCACAGTTGCGGCTACGCAAAGCGGGACGTGGAATGTTACAGATATTACCGGCACAATATCGTTACCAACCGGAGCGGCGACTGAAAGCACGTTATCAACGCTAGACGGCAAGGTTACCGCGTGCAATACCGGCTCCGTCACACTAGCAAGCCAAGCAAACCCATTTACAAGCGCGATCCCGGTAGAGCCAGAAACCGTATCCACAAGCAGTGTTACAAGCACAACCGCAAGTGCATCGAGTGTCACCGTTTTAGCAAGCAATGCAAACCGCAAACTAGCGGTGTTTGTGAATGATTCAGATAAGATAGCGTATGTGAAGCTCGGCGGCACAGCTAGTACCACGTCATACAGTTATAAGCTACAGCCCAATAGCACACTAGAATTAGCACAGCCGGTATATACCGGTGTGGTTGATGCAATATGGGAAAATAGCCCAACTGGGGCAATGAGAGTTACGGAGCTTACCTGATGCCAGTTTTTGACGTTCCC
>Ga0208767_1004109_pt1 | contig 10347 bp, 16 predicted proteins | sample VirMetDEL_Mar_21_FD_184514 | JGI IMG/M metagenome (GOLD analysis project Ga0208767, IMG submission 184514) | Aqueous microbial communities from the Delaware River and Bay under freshwater to marine salinity gradient to study organic matter... | ecosystem: Environmental > Aquatic > Marine >... | reverse complement strand
AATGCAGGCGACCTTCTTTACCCCAGTCATCAAAAGCCAACTGGTGTTTGTTCATACAGTATGTCCAAACCTTCGTTTTATAGTGATACCTATTTGCAGTTTGGGGTATGTTTTTACCTGCTAATCGTTTAGCAACATTCTTGTATTCTGTAGGATTATCGTATTTGAATTTGGTAATTCTGGCTTCGTGCATTAATCCAGTACCTATCTGAATAGCCAACTTGTTCAGTGTGGTTTCGTCAGAAATACCGTCTATTGCGTTTTTAAGGACTATTAAGCTACAGCTATCCCAAATTCTGGGTCTATGGTCTATAAAGACATTATCTTCAAAAGCCATAGGTGGTAAACACTGACAGAGTAATTTTAAGGCAGTCTGATAATTACCTGCTTCTCCATTGCTCATCTTACTAACTTCATCATTAATCATCTCTGATAAAGTTGTGATGTATTTTTGCTGAAAGACTAAACCGTAAAGTGTAGTACTTTCCTGACCTTTGACTTTGGCTTCTCTGACAGTTTTTTGATACCGTTCAATTCCACCACGAAGCATAGCTTCTTCAAATTCCAGTTCCTTTGCAACAAGACTAACGTAATTATCTTTATCTTTGTATTTACCGCCAACTCCTACCTTTAGAAGTTCGTCTAGTTGTTTTTGTAGTAGTGTTTTTTCTTGATTATTATTATCGGACATAATGAGAACATCTCCTTGTTTTTGATTGCAGTACTGAAACGTTGCATTGGATATGTTGCATTTGTTGCAAAACTACTTGCAGTATTGCAAGCAATAGAACTTTAAAAAAAGTGTAAATTAATGGCTTATTAATTGCAGTATTGCAAAAGAGAACATTTTGGCGGTCAATCCTAAGACTAGTGATTGTGCTAGAAGTCTTAGTACTACCACCAAATTGTCCTCTCTTTGCAACACGTTGCATACAATGCAACACACTTTGCAACGTTACTTTAATAGCAAATTGTTTAACCACAGTCGCTATTTTTCCTGTGGTAGGGGACAAGAGACTCGAACTCTCATGACCGAAGTCGTACGCTCCTAAGGCGTATGCGTCTACCAGTTCCGCCAATCCCCCAAATGATTTTTTTAGAACTGACATTTTCTAGTTTATTCTCCTTTTACTTTCAATAAGTTTCTAGAATTATGACCAATCATAGAAGACGCTTCTTTTTCACTACTATCATTAGTTTCTCTAACATTATTGATGGATTGAATTGCACTACTAATCAGCTTATCTGAAGTGTAAGCGTAGAAAGTCAAAGTCGTTTCTATACAACTGTGACCTGCTAAATCTCTCACAACATTTGGCGGATTATTAGCTTCAACAAGACGTGTAATGAACGTATGTCTAGTAGCATAAGGTGTAAAATGCTCTGGCAAATTACAACGCTCCTTATATCTTTTACATAAAGTTCTAATCCTACTTTGCGTAATATCAAAAGCTTTACCGCCATTACGTAACGCTTGTTCACGTCTGTTTTTAAGCATATCAAAAACTCTGTCAGTCATCGGAATATGAATACTCCAACTGTCAGTCTTCGGTCTAAAGAATTGCATAGTCTTAGACTTGAAGTTTACGTTCTTAATATCAAACTTAAAGAACTCGCCTTGATGTCTCATTCCTGTATCACACAAGAATACGAACGCATCAGCAAATTCAGTTTCACCATCAGCAACAGCTTCATTATATACTTCTTGAATTTCTGCTTCTGTTAGTGGTTGTTTTTTCTTAGTCGCCTGTTGCGGTAAGTTAGTCCAACCGTAGTCATTTCTAGTTTGGTCAATGACTTTAGATTTATCTAACATACCTTCTTTGATTGCATACTGGGTTACAGCACGCATTATACCAAGACGAACATTGATTGATTTATTAGACACTGAATTAAGATTATTCATAGGTCTGTTGTAGACTTCGTCTTTACAGAACTGAATGAACAAGTCTCTTTGTTCTTCGGTGTTAATAGCATCAAGCCTAGCATCGTGCGGAAAGAAATTTAAAATATCTTTAATATAAATTTTAATGTTTCTTTCTTGCGGTGTGCCTGCCCATCTTTTAGCAAATAAAGCATCTACAGTTTCTTTAACAGTACCTACTTCAAATGCTTTACGTACTTTGTTTTTACCGTAACCAGATGCGGACACGTAAGCATCTAATTGGGTTTTAACTTTGATGGCTTCAGTTAAAGATTGCATAAAAAGTTCTTGGTTCATTTGACCATCAGCACCAAGTTTAACTGGTACATAAGAGAACTCTCTATTCACTTTCTTTTCACCATCAACGAAGACCGTCTTAGAAGACTGTATCTCCAATGAATTGTCCCGAAGTCTTATACCTCTTGGACACATTTTCTTAAAATCAACTGCCATATATTTTTCTCCTTTGTTATACGTTGATTTGGTTTTTAATTTTCGTAGATGAAGTTGTTGCAGTTTTACCTAAAAAGATTTCCTGCAAACGTTTACCCCTACGAGTTAGGCTTACTCCTTTACTTCTTTCGTCATCAACAAAAGGATTATCCGTATAAGTAATTAAACCTAGTTTCCCCCTCTTGTGGTCTGACAGATAAAGTAAAGTTCTAGACAAAGCTGATGTTGAAATACTTTTTATAAATATCTCATCATATTTCTTTCTAATATTCTCCATAGAAAGATGCTCGTCTTTGGTGATACAGATAATCTTAAACACCAACTTAAAGTGTTCTCTCATACCTGTAGCGTGTAGTGTTTCGTTTGAAGCTTGCTCAACAGACTTCACCACTTCTTCAAAGGCTCTGTCAAAAGCTAAACTAACGACTACGTTTTCTGTCGGTGACATCACGTCCCTTTCTGTTAGGTCTTATTTAGACTACTTTAGCTTTGTGATATATTGAGTATTATGATTTGTCTTCAATTTATTTAGCGATAATTCTTCAGGTGTATCAAAAGAAAGTATTCTTAAGTCGCCCGCAGGCACAGTTTTTTTAATACTGTACCTAATACAAACAGAACCAATTTTAACTACAGAAGTTTTTTCAGTGTCATCATTCACTTCAACTATTTTAGAAATGAATGGAATGTTCACCATAGCTTTTCTGTAGCTTGGTTCATTTGCATAATTATCACGAAGGTCAAAGACATGATATGATAAGTCCTGTATGCGTCTAAACAGACGACATCTTAACTTAAACCATATTACACAATATAACTTCATTATATTTAAAATTGCAAAAGTAGTCATTTGCACCATCTTATACATATTTTTCCTTTCCTTGCAAGACTGCAATTATTTCAATCTTACAATTATTTAAAAAATGACTGATTGTTGGTATCTGGCTAAAAATAGATAAACTCATTTTATATTCTAATAGCCATAATATCTCGGTGGACACGTTGCGTTCTAGCTTTTGGGGTTGTTCATTTACTATCATTGTTTACTCCAATGTGTCTTCTATAGTTTCAACAATAATAATTTCAGACTTTGGTTCTAATGCGTCAGTTGTTTGTTGTAACGCAAGTGCCAATTTACTTTTTTCAAAGTCAGGCAAGGCGTGACCAAAGTTTTCATACTTCTCAAGTGTAAGTATTTGCATTTGTCTATCCTCTTGGTTGTTGCAGTTTCTTAAAAGAAACCTGTTCGTTAAGATATTTGATTGCAAGCCTTACAACTTGAGACCTGCTGATTTCAACAGGTGCTACTTTAGTTTGTAGGTTTGTGATTGTTTCATAACATTTCTTATCAATTGAAATGTTTTTGTACTTTGTAATGTCTGTCATTTTATTCTCCTTTGACAGTTGTGAAGTGTCTTAAAAGACATCTTCTGGTTAATAAAAGAACGTTTAGTTCAATGGGTAGAAAGAAAGGTAAAGACCCACTAGCTTTTTGGTCAGTATCTTACGTAAGCCACCTGAAGCTAACAAAGTGTACGTTGCGTACAAATTGCTGAACTAAATGTTCTTCCGTACAGATAAGCTATAAGATTAACCCGACCAATAATCGGGAAAGATAAAAATATAATTTATGTTAAGTTATTTCCCGACCACTCACGGGTTCTAATAACTTCATTATTTGCCTGCTAAACTATCATTATGTAAATCAATAGCAGTATCTATCTTTGCCATTATTTTTTGATTGGTTTCAGACTTACAAATTTTAACCCAGTCTTTCCAAACTTCTTGTAGTCTATTGTAACCAGTTTTAGGTTTAACTTCTGTAAACCATTTAGTGGCATTATGAGTGACACACCATTCTTTAAAAAACTTACTATTAAATAAGTCAGTCAAAGTATAATCACCCATCTTCTTTTCTTTACGTTGGTATTTCTCTCTATCAAAATGAGCAACTAATAATTCTATTTTAAATAAGTCTTTTGCAAAGTCTTGCTTTTCTAATTTATCTCTAACTTTAATTAAATGATGGCAAAGAACTTGAAATAATTCCAAAGGTATTACACCAAGACTTTCAGCTAAAGCTTCAACATCACCATAGCTTTCAACGTAATAACCTATTTTAGTTTTATCTTTCTTCCATTGGTCAATGTAATGTTTAGGTAAATCAAACTTACTTTTAAGATTATTGTTTTCTATGTATTCGTTTAGTCCGTGTCCTTTTGAAAGTCCGTGTTCACCTACTCCACCACTAAGCAAACCTTTAGCAGTAGCATCAATAGGTTCATACGCACCAATGCCTGCACCAAAAGGATTTGGTAATTTTTTCCACTTACCTAAAAACTCTAGGTCAGGTGCAAAGTTAGAACCTTTCAGTTTGTCCATAACTTCTTTCTGACTTTCTAAAAGTTTTTTAACTGGTGCTAATATTTTCTCTTGGTTCTTTTTTATTTGGTCAAAAGGTTTCTCAATATGTTTTCTTAACTTCTTAACTCTCTCAATTGTTTCTAAATAATTTTTATACTGCTTACTTGTCTTCTTCCAATGTTCATAGTTTCTTAAATTATCTTTACCTAAAGGTTTACCCATATACATTGGAATACCTCCTGAAGGTGTTTGAACACATATCGTATAAAACTGTGCGTCAGTTAGTAAGTCGCAGTAGTGAGCAACCTTATAAGCATCTTCCATCTGTCTCTCTAACTCTTTTTCTTCAGCTTCTTTTTTTCTGTATTCAGGCGTAGGTCTTACCGACCAGTATTCATCATAGAACTCTAACATTCTTTCGTCTTTGATTTTCTTTAAATACTTTTTATCTCCAAGCTTTACTTCTTCAAATGGTGTGCCAAAGTCGTGAACACTAATGGTTTGAGTTAAATACCAAAGACCTAGTGCTTTACGTTCATCAATTGGAAAAGACTTCAGGTATTTATTCTGCTCATCTTTAGTTAGCAGTACGTATTCACGAACAGTTAAGTATTTGTGATTAGCCTTTTGTTGTAACCCAGTGAAGACAACAGGTTTGTCTTTGGCTTTACCTTTGGTTCTCCCAATACTGGAAACGCTTTTGCTTTTACTTTGTGTCTTCTTCATAAAAATATTTCAAACAGATAATGAGAAAGATAAAGCGAAATTTTTTTAAATCAAGAAATCAGAGAAAAAAAATAAAAAAATCGTGAACAAAAGTTCTGAAGACTACCGATAAACATTACTATTGTTGAATAATATAAAATCCTATTGCAACATACGTTGCGTACGTGGTGGTGTGCCTATGTAAAAATAAAATGGGTGGCACGGGGAAAATTTCAAAAAGTGTATATACATAACCTTGTCAGATTTTTTTGCTAAATTATTTTAGGTATAATCTTGAAACTTATCATACATAGAATAATCAACTGCATAATGAAGAAATTCTTCTGTATTCTTTAAGATAAACTCTCGGCTATCCTTAACGTTATCCTTCTGTCCTTCTTCAGTCAGACCATTCACTTCAAAGATACTGTCCTTGATAATCTTCTCTACCTTATTATCAGGCTTAAACTCCTTAAAGAGAGACTTTAAGTATATCACTTTGTTTGACATAGTATTCCTATCTATAGTTATCTTTAGTTTTGACTTTAGGTTTGAGTTTATCATCTTCTTATTATTTCCTTTTTACAAAGGTAAAAGAATAAGTTTAACTTTAGTTATAAACTACCAATAGTGGCACTTAATTAAAAAGATAAGAATAATAAGGATAATAATTACTCTTTGTCTTTTCTTTATATTGGTGCTTCTTCTCCAAGAGGGTCACCTAATTACATATCCTTTGTACTGGTGCAGGTATATCACCATAGCTTTATCGTTGGTAAACCACCTGCATATAGAGCCTAATTAGGCTTCTAATAGCTTTAATATAGCTTCAGCATTAACCTCTTTATAAGGTTCTATACCTTCTTTAACGAAGTATCTTGTGGTTTGATTATCTTCATTTTTCCAAGCGGTTCTTTGGGCTAACCAATAGTTTCCTCTAGCTTGAAATTGATAAGTACCATCAGGTAATGATGTATCTATAAACATATTAGACCTTTCTGTTAATGTTATATTGTCTAATAGGGGTACTTTAGTCGGCTATATCTTAATCCAAGAGTTAGCTGAAGGTTCACCAAAGTATTTCTCTAATTCCATTCTTATTTGGTCTTCTTTTCTTTGATTGAAGGATAAATCTTGGTCTTTGGCTACTTGTTGAACCCAATAGTAACAAGCCATCTGTAAGGCATCTATTCGGTCATCGTGAGTTAAATTATTAGCATCTTTTTGTAGTCTGCTTATTTGATAGAACAATTGGTATCTTAAAGCTGTCTCCGCAGGATATAGAGCGTTAGCTTGCTCATAATCCTTTCGTATAACACTAGGACACACAATAAGCCTATGCTGTGCCATTAAAGGCTCTAGAACATCTAATATACGTCTATGCTTATTAGTTTGTTGTCTTACTTCTTCAATTGAACAAGGATAAGTTTTAATTAAATAATTTTTAAGAAGTTCGGTGAACATTCCGCCACCAAAGTTTTCTTCAATTAATAATTTTTTAACTTTATGCTTTTTAGCAATCTCTACTAATTTATTTAAAGTATGTTCAGAATAACCACTATTAAATCCACCTGTATCTAATAAGTAAATATTACCATTTAAGAATTTGGTGACACTATAGGCAGTCTCATCTTTTCCTTTTCCTGATGGGTCAATAGACATTACAGAACCAGTATATTCAAGATACTGACCTTGTATTTGCATAGGTCTAAAATATCCATCACCTGCTAAACCAACATTAGGTAAATCATTATGTTTTAATTCAGGACTAGAAGCCCAGATAACTTTCTCTGGTGCTGTATCGTGATTTAGTGTCATTACACTTAGGTCAGAAAGTTTTAATGGATAACGATTTAAGTCAGACAAAGAACTGTCTAACATAAACTGCATATTAAAACCTAGTCTACCATAGCTAGCTTCACGTTCTAATAAATCTGTTTCATCAAACCTTAATGGGTCTGTAGGTTTACCAACTAAATCTAAAGCCCAAGTGTTATTAATGACAGGTGCTAAATTTGAATTGTAAGTTGGTAATTGTTTTTCTGAAGGATAACGTGCAGTCCAATATCTAATCTTATAACCTCTCTCTTGAAGTTTATTATAAATTGAACTTTCACATTGTGGCGTTCCAAGAAATATAATTCTAGAACTTACGTCAGGTACGATAATTGCTTCAAACTCCTTAATGGCTTCTGACAGTTTATCTCTTAGAAATTGAGTTTGAGAATTTGCACTCGTTTCAACATCATCAGCAATAATCAGTGAACTTCTACTTCCTGTAAGCTGTGAAGTGATACCTAGACTTTTGACGCTTGGTTGCTGTGAAGCTGAAGCAAGTGCTACGTCAAAACTTATTTTACTTTGTCGTTGATTATCTTTTGGATAGAGATGTTCTAATAAAGGCATCTCACTTAATAATCTTAAACAAAAGGTACTAAATTCGTCTGCTCTTACTTTAGAAGCTGAAACAACTAATATCTTTATTTCTGGGTCTAAATATAAACGCCATAAAACGTATGTAGCTGTAATCCAAGACTTACCTACTCCTCTAAATGCACTAATAATAGTTCTACGGTCTCCATTCTGAAGGTAATCAGCAATGTCGTATTGTATTTTAGTGGGCGAAGGTAATCTTAAATGCTTCCAAGTTAAGAATAGAAAATTACGAAAATCATCAATTTTTAATTGCTGACTTTGTTCTGTTTTCATTGAAAGGTAATTCTTTAATTAATTCTTCTAATGGTGAACCTTGTGTTGGAACTGCATCAATTGAGTTGTCTTTTAAAAATTGTCTAGCGACATTAAGGTCTGCTGATTTTGCATCAGGGTCTTTAACTCTATTTAATAAAACTTTTGCTAGTTCAGTATGCAACTCTTTTAATTTATCGTCTGTCATATTTTTTTGCGTATAACGCTCTCCATAATTTGTTTTCCCATCTACTTACGTAGGTAAGAAGTAGTCTTAAAAACCATCTTTTCATATATCTTTGCTTGGTGGTTTAATATGTCTTAAAACTTTATCTTTATTAGTTCCGTGTTTAATCTTGTAACCTGAAGTTCCATTAGCATTAATGTCTACTTCTTTTCTATTTTTAATGAATAATCTTATTTGTTTTTCTAATTTTTTAAGGTTGTAGTTTTTAACTATTAAATCCTTAAGTCTGTCATTCATTTCATCTTACTATTGATATAATTATAAAGTCTTCCAATATCTTTATTAATACCTAGTAATTCACCTTTAATCATTGAACTGTCTTCTTTTAAATCCACTATGGAAACTAATATCCAAGTAGAAAGACCTAATAGAATAGTACCAAGTATTCCTATTAAGTATTTAGTGTCTATTTTCATTTGTTTATAAAGTAGTCCCAACTTGTGTAAATAGCGGTAACTATGCCTGCCATAAACATTAAGACACCAACAGTACCTTTACTTTTATTCATAAAGGTTTTGAGTTCGGCAATTTCTTTTTTCATCTCACGCACTTCGTATAAAATCATATCCACCTGTTTACCTGTGTCAGATAAAGATTGTTTCTTTTTTACTCTTGGCATTAATAAAAATTGATTACTCCTCTAAAACATAAAATTAGAAATATCATTTCCATAATAAATCTTGGTGTGTCCTTGTCTTTAAAAGCAAACAGACACCAAAATATTGTTGAAATTGATGATATGAACCAACCAAATGAAAATAGGTTGATATTGTTACTTGTTACTAGGTAAGCACCTATTAATGTAAAGATTAAAGCTATCCATCTAGCTAATCTTCCCAGACAACATTAGTTATCTCTTTTAATGTTATTGAATAAGTCGTTATAAAAGTCTTTCCAAAAGTTTATAACTTTTTCGTTAAAATCAACGACATTCTTTTTTACTTTATTGTAATTTAATAAATCAAAGTCTTCTAAACCCCATTTACCCCACATAATTTACTCCTTTGTTGTTGTTAATATTGAAGTGCTACACCTCTAATTCTTGCCTCTTTCGTTCCACCTGCTTGATTAGCAAAAGAAATTTTATATTTTAATTGTGTTCCTGCTGTTACAGCTAAGTCATTTACTTTAGCCATTTTAATACCTGTAGAAAAATCTGGTAAAGCTGTAAGTGTAGCAGTTGAATAGTTAGAACCACCATCTGCTGATAACTGTAAAACTATATCTGTGTTTAATGCGTTAGTACCAGTTGTATCTTGGTAAGTAATAATAGCACCCATTTCAGATACACTTGATGGTGCAGTTATTGTTGTGCCTGTAAAGTTTCCTGTTGCAGTAAGTACAGTTTCATAAATTTTTCCATAAAATATTGTGTTTTTAAATCCCCAATCATAACCAGAACCAAATACAATTCTTAACCTATAATATCTGTATGCAGTAGAAAAACTGCCATTTGTTCCTGTATCAAAAGCTGAACCACTTCCATTATTTGTTTGACTTCCAATAGTTGTAAAACTAGACGCATTATTTGAACCTTCTAAATAAACTGTTCCACTATTATTCCAAGTAGCATTACCACTAATTCTTGTAAAAATTGGAGAAGTGTTAGTTGGTGCTGAACCACTATCCATTGTTATTGAACTTTCAGAACCTTGACCTTGATTTGAAGCTTCATAACCACCAACCCATTCTGCACCATCACCTGCACCATTACCTATAACTCCATACCAGTTTTCAATTTGTTGTGAGTTATCAGGATTATAATGTGAAGTTGCATCTTGTGCTTGAATAGTCCAATTTTTAATATTAACAAGATTAGTATTTGCATTTCCAGAACTTACTGCTGGAACATTATAACCACTTGCATCAAATAAAACTTTTTCAGAACTATATGCTTGTGAACCAGTAGAAATATACTCACTAGCATTTCTTAAAGCATTAGTAATCGTATCAATACCTGTATCAT
>Ga0208767_1004106_pt1 | contig 10350 bp, 20 predicted proteins | sample VirMetDEL_Mar_21_FD_184514 | JGI IMG/M metagenome (GOLD analysis project Ga0208767, IMG submission 184514) | Aqueous microbial communities from the Delaware River and Bay under freshwater to marine salinity gradient to study organic matter... | ecosystem: Environmental > Aquatic > Marine >... | reverse complement strand
AATATATAGAGTTTGCTTTTATCCCAAATATTATATGAAAAAAGACGGTAAATGGGTGTTTATCAAAAGAAAAGAAGACTTTCCTGACCATATAAAACCTGTTCGAAGATAAATAAGTATACGTTCACATCGACGACAAACAGATGATTATACAGGAGATGCAATGTCAAATGATTACGAAGACAATGACCAACAACCACTAACAGACCATAACCAAAGTGAAGGTTCAAAGAAGTTTGAGCAACACCTAGCAGATGCTTATGAAAGAGTTGTGGAAGAACACGACAAACCTTATCAAGTAAAGAACATCAAGTATGGTGAAAAAACTGTGGTGGGCAGAGTTATAGGCAGAAACAAGGTTGTTATACCAGAAGAACAGGTAGAACAATTGGCACAATATCATTGCACTAATAAGGAAATGGCAGACTTCTTTGACGTGCCATTACAAACATTTGTGGACAATTTCCGTGATATTATCACAAAAAACAGAATCTTGACCAAACAACGTCTGCGAAAAGCACAATTAGACTTAGCACTCAACAAACACGACAGAGTTATGTTGATATGGTTGGGCAAACAGATGTTGGGACAACAGGATTCACCAGTGAACGACGATGCCACAGAAATACTTCCGTGGAACAATAAAGATATAGAGGAATAAGATATGAAATTACCAACAGAAACCAAATACTTGCCAGTGGGCACATTCAACACATTTGCTATCACAGGTGTTAGTATGGTGTGGGGTCATATGTTAGGATTGTTAAATCCTTGGTTCTTACCATTAACAATACTGATATTGTTAGCAGGTTATGGATCAGAGATTAGACGTCCAGGCAATGATATTAAGTAAACCACAACAAATAGTTTCCAATGACCAGGCCCGATTCCGAGTATGTGCAATGGGACGCCGTTGGGGCAAGTCAATGCTATCCATTAATGAAATGGCTAAATTTGCCAGATATCCCAATCAAAGAGTTTTATACATAGCAAACACTTATAGACAGGCTAAACAGGTTATTTGGGACGAACTCAAAACTCAACTGTATGCAGTCAATTGGATAGAAAAAGTAAATGAATCAGATTTACAAATACAACTGGTAAATGGATCTAAAATATTTGTGCGTAGTGCAGAGAATAGAGAAGCCTTACGTGGAACCAAATATGACTTCATAGTGATGGATGAGTGTGCAGATATAAATCCAGATACTTGGTTCACAGTATTACGACCAACACTCAGTGACACAGGCGGACACGCATTATTCATAGGATCCCCCAAAGGCAGAAATTGGTTCTATGACCTACACGTTCAAGCAGGTGCACAAAAAGATTGGAGCAGTTATCAATATACCACACTGGAAGGCGGATGGGTTCCACCAGAAGAAATAGAAGCCGCAAGACGTGACCTAGATGAAAGACAATTCAAACAAGAATATGAAAGTCAATTTGTGGACTATGCAGGTGTTATATTCTATGCATTCAGTGAACACAATATGAGAACATTCACAGGCTTTCCCACTGATAGAACTCCCCTGCATATCGGAATGGACTTTAACAGATCACCTTTTTGTGCCATTATTGCAATCAAAGATGCAACCACCATACACGTTATAGATGAGATAGAACTATACAGCAGTAACACTAATGAAATGGCACGTGAACTACAAAGACGTTATTTACCAAGACAGATATTTGTTTATCCGGATGCCACAGGTGCAAGAAGGACTACTAACAGTAATGGACTCAGTGACCACATCATATTACACAATGCAGGATTTTATGTAAAAACAGCAAAGACCAATCCACCTATAGGAGAAGCAATCAATAGTGTGAACAGTTTGTTGTGCAGTGGAGACAACACCAGAAGATTGTTTATTGATCCCAAATGCAAAGGATTACGTGAAGCATTAATCAAACACACTTACAAAGAAGGCACCAGAGAAATAGATAAAAGTAGTGGATATGACCATTTTAGTGACTGTTTGCGATATCTAGTCCACAGTTTATTTCCTGTAAAAGCAAATCCGATAAGTAATGGTAGACCACACAGAGGTAGAATATCAGGACAGTTTATAGGATGAGTTGGGAAGAAAGCAATAAGTTTAGCAAAAGTGTAGACCGAAACACCACACAATGGCGCAAGAACGAAAAGATTATCAATCAAAGTAAGACTCTCAAGAGTGCTAGAGACAAGGTAGAAGGCTTTAGTAAAACATCAATGATTACCACAGGTGTTAATGATGACCAATACAAAGAAGGTTATGACAAGATAGAATGGGGTAAGAATAAAACCAAACCCTCCTTTAGAATCAAAATCAATGGAAAATATACAGATGAAGAAGAATGATTATACATATTGATTGTTTAGAATGGATGAAGAATCAACCCGATGCCAGTATAGATGTATGTGTAAGTTCCCCACCATATAATATAGGCATAGGTTATAGTAGTTATACAGACAAAAGAACAGACTATATAGAATGGCAGAAGTCAGTATGGGATGAAGTCTGTAGAATACTCAAACCCACAGGACATCTATTCTTAAACATAGCCAGCACAAAAGCAGATCCATATATGCCATATGATGTTGCTCGTAATGTTCCTTGGCATTTACAAAACAATATTATATGGGCAAAAGCAGTGGAAATAGATGGGTATGTAAGAGGATACAGCACACCCACAAGTAGCACAAGATATTTACAAAATGGGTGGGAACATCTGTTTCACTTTACAAAAACAGGTGATACTGATATAGATTTAGAATGGAGTGGTGTGCCTTATTCGCCCACAGGAACGCCAGAGAAGAATGCTAAAAGAACAGGTAAAACCTGGAGACCCACAACAACCTGCTGGCATTATACATACAAAAGCCTGGCTACAAAAGACATAACAGCAAAAATAAAGGGCAAAAACAAACATCCTGCTATATTCCCAGAAACATTAGTAGAAAAATGTATAAAGGTATCCGGATGTAAATCAGGTGTAGTATTTGATCCTTTTGCAGGCACAGGCACCACAATAGCAGTAGCAGAAAATATGGGACTCACAGGTATAGGCACTGATATAGATGCTGATTATGTAGAGTTCGCAAACAACAGAATAAAACCACTGCCAGATACCACATTCGACGAGATATTTGAAGAAGTATGAAGAAGAGTAATTGGCACGGTGGTAAAGGGTCAGGAAGACGCAGTAGTCAAGATGATAAAAAGTATACTGACAACTGGGAAAAGATATTTGGATCAAAAAAGAAGAAAATTTTAAAAGAAGACGAGCAGGAGATAGACAAGTCATAATGAAAGAACCATACGGAGTATACATACACTTCATATACAAGACAGAAGACTTAAAGAATGTTTATGGAGTTGCTAGAAACTGGTATATGAGCAGTCAAAAAGAATGTTATGATTATGCCAAGTATTGGGCAAACAAACACGGTGCAGTGGATATGCATATGCTGGTAGAAGGCAATAGACAAACAATAGAACAATGGATAAAGGAGTATAGTGAAAAAGAAGCAAAACAACAACAAACTTAATCAAAAAAGACACGCCAAGAAACTGAAAAGAAAAGGCAAAACATACACGTCCAAAGTAGAATCTAGGCAAATGGTATTGAATCGGGTCAATCCGGTGGGCAATACTGAATTTGTGTGATGTGTCTAGACAGTGGTGTAGCATATAACAAATTGTTCTGTCGTGTTGCACCACTTTTAGTTAGAGGAAAGATATGAAGATAGATGAAGATGAAATAATGATGGTGACCATAAGTGGCGATCCTGATAAACGTGCAAAGAACTTAAACAGATTAGCCGATACTGAAGAAAACATAATGGCCATAAGAGCAGAGTTTATTGGTAAACCGGAAATATGCCACGTTTTAGCCAGACATATAGTTCTTTTGCGTAGAGGTATCGATATCGGATTCAACAGCAAAGAGTTTTTTAGACTGTTGGTCAAATACGCAGACGTGTTGTGTGAGCATTATGACACCAGATGGCTCATTAGTATATGTGACACCATTGCAGACCTAGGAACGGAGGCACAGAGTGCCAGAGCAATGCTTATAGTAAACCTAGTTCAATGTTGCAACATAGCAAATACTGTGATACACAAGGTGGTAGATGGTAGACTGAATGCACAACTGTTACAGAGTGATATAAAGTGGACCACTTGGGATGGACTAATCACAGCAGACACGTATCAAGGCGATATGATATATAATATGGTGCAACGATGTAATAAATGTATAAAAGGTGATCCCATACTACAAAAGATATGGAGTGAAATAAAACAACGTGCCAAACACGAACAATCACTGGTGACCAATGTGTTATTGATGCACCATTCAGATCCCAAAATGAGAAGTTTTTTCGTATGACATTGAGAAGTGATATAGTTCAAAAAGCAAACACAGATGTGATAGGAGTAGAACTGGGTGTTGCAGAAGGATTCTTCAGCAGTGAAGTATTACAACACCAACCAGTGAAGCATTGGTATAGTATAGATATGTGGGCAGGTGACAGAGGGCACGGTGAGTTTCAATATCGTCAAGCCTGTCGCACTCTAGAACCTTATCAACACAAAAACACCATCATAAGAAAAAGATTTGACCAAGTTGTGGCAGACTTTGAAGATGAATACTTTGATTTCATTTATATAGATGGTTATGCACACACCGGACAAGAAGGTGGTCAAACACTGACTGATTGGTGGCCCAAACTGAAACCAGGAGGTGTGTTTGCAGGAGATGACTATCATTCGGATTGGCCCTTAACAGTAAAAGCAGTCGACAGTTTTTGTGAACAACATCAATTGACTTTGCAATTACATCATTTTGAATTAAAAAACAACTGGAGTAGATATCCCAGTTGGTATGCAATAAAAACAAATGTTTGAGAATCCAGCACAACTGATATACGACAAATACACAGAGCCTTACGAAGCACTCAGCCGAGAAGACCAGTTCCTAGAACAACTTAAGAATTCAGAAATATATGAGAATTGGAAGTTGGCACAAAAGTATGGTCCTCAACTATACAATCACTTATTTGGTCACAAACTTAATCAATAAAAAAGGGTATATTTCTATACCCTTAACATTTACTTAGAAGTAGTCCGTTTTCGACTGAACAGTGGACCAGGCTGTCGGAACTGAGAAAAATGGAATACCTCAGCAGTCTTTATCTCTCCATTTGTGCTAGATGTTTTTTCATTAGTTCCGGATCATCCAAATCCAACCGACGATTCATAGCCTCTCGACCCGGCTCTGTTACACGTCTTACATCTTTTATAAATTGACCTTGATCCCACTTTGGTAAATGTGGAGTATAATCTGTGCCAATTCTTTCCCAACTTACACAATAGGCAATTTCATAAGCATCAATGGGATTGGTGAGGTATTGTATTTCATCTTCCAGAATGTCACCTTCTCTCTTTAACCAATTGTAGATTCTGCGCCAGGTCAAATGTGTATGTTTTAGGCACACTTGATTTAGGTCCTGCATACTCTGTTTTATGACTCGGTCATATTCTTTCTTAGTCTTATATTCCATTTTGTTTTCTCCTTTTAAATTAAAATGTAGTGTTTGCTCCGCCATTATCGGCATATAAATAAACAAAGGTTTCTCCTTTAATAGTTTGTGGAACAAACACTACTAACATATAACTAACCTTTATGACACTGGTTAATTAAGTCTGTATTATACAACTATTCCGGTTAGTTGTCAACCTTTTCAGAAATCATTTAGCAAATGAATTAGACATACCTTCACATTGTTCCATTATTTTATAATAATATGGTTCAATATATTCAAGCAATACCATTTCACGCCAATCTTCTATATCCATATGATCCACGTAATATGCTATCTCTTCTAACAGATATTCAACGGCTTTTTCACATTCTGAAAATATTTCTTTAGCCATATCATCGGATAACTCTAAATAGTTTTTCAAAATTTCTTTTTCATCCATCATAGTATTAATGACACTTGCTACTGACCAATCATCGTGGTCAACTTCCAAAATACATACGCCTTCATAATGTTCATCGGCATAATCAAAACAATAGTCCGAAACACGAGTTTCAAATTCTAATTTGTTTTTGTTGAAAGTTATGTGCGATTTGCCGGCAGTGTAACCTGCCTTGTTCATTGCCTTCAAAGTATATTTGTGTAAAGTTCTTCTTAAAATATCATCGTGATCAGTATCCCACAAATAATTACCGAGTTCGTCATTATATTCCAGTTTGCTAAAACGATTATCTGTGATGCACACACCGAATCCACCATCGGTATCTATCTTGGATATGGTAACTGTGTTTTTCATTTGTGACATAAACAATTCTTGTTTTAGTTGTTTTTCACTAATTGCCATTACGCCACCTCCTCTAACTCTTTAACACTAATAATCTCTTGGATGAACCCATATAAAGAGTGTAAATTTTCTACAGCAAGTTTAGGAGTCTTACCTCTTGCTCTATCTGTAGCACGGTTGCCGTATGCGTCTATATACGTGATATTATAGTCTTTTACTTTAAGTTCCATTACGCCTCCTCCCAAAGTCTTCTAAAATCAAACAGTTCTGCGGGATCACTTGGACCCATATTTTGTAGTATTCTGCAGAAACTTTGGATACAGTCTTGTTGAGGACCTTCAAAATTCCAGCCTTCAAATTCACGTTTTAGAGTTGCTTCATAGGTTGCTTCATAGATAGCCATAGCAACACTAATAATATCTTTGTTAAATCCATATTTGTTGTGCCAAATATCAATCACTTCATTTCGTGTTTTCATAAAATACTCCTAATTAAAATATATACAACTATTATACCACTATTCGTGGTGCTTGTCAACCTATATTATACCACTTTCTTTGAGTCCACCGCCAAAACACGCCCATCCTTTGCCTTTACGGACAAACAAAGTATCGCCATTTTCGTAATACCAAACAGTCCTAGGTATAATACTTTGAGTATAGTTTCTACCCCATATGAGGTTTTGACTCTTTTCATACTCTGTATAATTTCCATTCTCGTGAATGAATTCAAAAACTTCTTCAATTGTATATACAGGATTGTTTTTGTAAGCATTCCAGATAACTTCTTTGACACTATCTTGTTCTAAATAAGCACCCAGTTTGTCTTCCATAGATTGTGTAATAGTTTCGTTAGCCTTACCTAATGCTATGCGAGTTTCTTTGTCTAGACCTTTTGCTTCATATATACTCATTATGCTACCTCTTCTTCTAGATCAAAGTTTTTACTACTTACTACAACACTATCTTTGTATTTGTTGCCAACAGTTGGCCCAACTATGTCGCCTCTTACGGAATACTCACAGGTTATAAAATCTGTGAATCTTTCTGGCATCACAATAGTAAAGCGTTCTGCTTGACCTAAGTTTTCACATACTGACATAAGGTATTCTTCTTTGGAAGGATCTTCTATTAATGCTGTAGTAAAATCACTTATAATTATTTGATCTTTCATAGTATTACCCACAACACTTGCCTTATGATTATAAGAAGATTTTAGTTTTCCAGTAGGCTCGACACCTAACTGTCTCTGTGCTTCACGAATAGAACATTTATGCTCTTTTGCGTATTGTTTTATTTCTTTCTTTGTCATATTAATTTCTCCTAATTAAATAATATACAACTATTATACCACTATTCGTGGTCCTTGTCAACCTTTTCAGAAATCAATACTGTGATATTGTATAAGTCTTTCATATGATGAAAATTTTTCACATCAACCTTACCGGCCGGTGCAGTAAAATTCATATCAGCATCTTCCAGTAGTTGTGCTAAGTATTGAACTTTGTTTTGCAAAATAGTATGATACTTTGCCAAGACTACCTTTTCTTCTTTGCTAGGACTCAAACCGAATTTGTCTTGTAATTCTTTTAAGAATTCTAGTTCTTGGTCTAACACTTGCAAAGCATCGATATGCTTTGCTCTTTTTTTGAACACATCCTTTAATACTTCCGAGTTGTGTTGTTTCACTGATTTTGTCATTACGCCGCCCCCAAAGTATCTAAATATTTTTTAGGGTCTGTATACCCATAACAAAATGAGTCACCATTCCATTTGTCTTGCGGAATTTTACCAACAGCAACCAATGTGCTAATAGCACAACAGATAACCATAATATGCGGCATTAATAAGTTGAATTCAATTGGGCCATTTTTAATTATAGCATTAAAAGTATCAACGTATTCTTTTAATCTGCGTTCTTCTTCTATAATAAACATACCTCTACTCAGTCCAGCATATTCCATAGTGTTGTTATTAATCAATTCTTCCAATTGATGATCACTTGCTTCTTTGATACTTGCTCCAATTTTGTTTGCTGTATCAATATCCATACCAAAGTCCATCAAAGTCTTTGTGCAAAATTCAAAACCTTCCGGTTTATCTGCCTTCCACCCCCAATAAAAACTGTGCAATTCACCACCATTCTGCTTGTGCATAATGTGTCTAACACCTGACGCCTTAGCATTCTGCCTGTTTAATTTTGCGGCTCTTCTTCTTTCTTGTCTATTCATAAATTACTCCTAATTAAATAATATACAACTATTATACCAGTTTTCCTGGTCCTTGTCAACCTTTTAATGCTTTTTTGTAATTTTCTTTATACATAGCCATATGCCTAGCATAGCCAAACTTTACCTGATCCATTAATGATGGATCCATTTTTACAATGCTGACATAAAAGTTTTTTAATTCTTGTTGAACTACTTCTTTGGGTTGAGTCCAAAATTGTTTGCACACTCTCATATAGTTGGTGTGTTTCTTGAGAACGCAATTTACAATTTGACCATTCAAGTTCTTGTGGCTTGTGATGTTAAAAGAACTGATGTTAGTATTACCTTTAAGGATACAATTCTTTATACCCTCAATATTGGGTTTACTGGTAAATTTTAATGTTGTGTTAATAGTATTCATTACTCCTACCTAATTTTTTACTATGCATACATTATACCACTATTCGTGGTCCGTGTCAACCACTAATTGTGATTAAAACATCTGTTAATAATAAATACTACTGGCTTGTCCTAACTTAATCAGTGTGCTATCACCACACTGAGCCTACTGAAAAGCATACCTTAGGGTATGCTTTTTACTTTTAGATGATAAATAACTAACGTTATAACAAGCAAAACAAAATTAATTTTGGAGCACCCTTGAACGAAGACTATTCAAATTTTATTCTTGGCAGACACCCATTATATGAAAGATACCACGACGAATGGCGTCTAGGTATCAACAGTTGGTGGGGCGGAAAAGAATACAAAGATGCCAAATACTTGAGAGCATATCAAGTCGATCTAAATACACCATCAGAAAGCATTACAACATATGACACAGATGCTGACGGCAGTATTGTTGCCAAATACAGAGCCAAAGTAGAAAATACTTACACCCAAGATGAGACCACAAAAGGTCAAGATCCTTTGGGTGGCAGTTTCTATAATGAGAAACTGGACAATACTCCTCTATACAATTATGTAAAACTGATTGTATCAGAGTATAACAGCATACTGTTTAGAAATCCACCTCAGAGAACAATGCCTGAGAGTGAAGAGATAATGCAGTTCGTTCAAGATGTAGATGGAGAAGGTAACAGTATAAACGAGTTTATGAGTCTTTTAGATTCTTACACAACTGTTTATGGCGTTTGTCACGTAGGCTGTTACAAACCAGTTGGCAGTGATATTCCTAAATGGAAGATTCACACCCCATTAGATGTCACCAACTGGGAATATAACTATGATCGAGAAGGCAGTCTTGTGTTGAGCAAAGTGGTCATTCAACTTGAAGATACTGAAAATCAAGCAGTTTATCGTATGATAACACCTGAGACTTTTGAAACAGTATTCGTTGGAGCAGACGATGACTATGATCCGCCCTTCCCCCTTAGTGAATTAGAAGTAGTAGGGGATAATATATACAGAATAGTTCAACCAAATGAACTGGGATATATACCAATGGTAACAGCATATCAAAACACCAAGATATACAACAACGTGGGTAGCACTATCATACAAGATGTAGCACAAATACAGAGAAGTATATACGGCGATATGGCAGAGATATACGCATCAATCACGTATAGTAGTCATCCAACACTGGTTATTGACGAGACAACTGACCAATTGAATGATGGACAAATAGGATCAGAGCCAGGATCAGTAGTAAGAGTGCAAAGCAGTTTACAAGGTGAACCAAGTTATGTGTATGAGTTTGCCTCACCAACTACCAATGCTATAGACAGTATCAGCAAACTGGTAGACAGCAAAATACAAAAACTAAGTCAAATAGCATTGTTGAGAAGTGAAGAACTTGTC
>Ga0208767_1004103_pt1 | contig 10354 bp, 13 predicted proteins | sample VirMetDEL_Mar_21_FD_184514 | JGI IMG/M metagenome (GOLD analysis project Ga0208767, IMG submission 184514) | Aqueous microbial communities from the Delaware River and Bay under freshwater to marine salinity gradient to study organic matter... | ecosystem: Environmental > Aquatic > Marine >... | reverse complement strand
ATGTTTGACATCTACTCTGTAGTGGAGAAATTATACGTTCTAAATAATTGCAAGTTAAAATAAAACGGGTTGTAGCGCTACATGATTCTATTGTGTTACGTAATGTAGCTTGGGCTTGTGGTGTTAAATAATCTGCTTCATCTAATATAACAATCTTAACATCATTAAAGCCCATAGTTGAAGCAAATGGTATGATTTTTTCTCTAATTGTATCTATACCTCTTTCATCACTAGCATTTAAATATAATAAATCGCAATTTAAGTTTTTAGCAATTAATTTAGCTAGTGTGGTTTTACCTGTACCCGCAACACCATGGAACAATAGATTTTGAATAGATCCTTGTGTAAGATAATCTGCTATTTTATTTTTAATAATTTCATTACCTACATAATCCTCTAATATTTGAGGTCTGTATTTTTCTACCCATAACTCCATTTACTCGTCTTTTAAAAATAATTTATTTCTAACTCTATCGCTGATTGGTATAGCTTCACCTTGTTCATCTATTCTAACAAATGTAATATATGTTTCTAATACAATATTTTGTTTACCATTATAAACATTGTGTGATCTTGCTTCTAATTTCAACTTTATACTTGTATCACCTATTTTTTCAACAGCCCCATATATTTTAATAAGTTGACCTTCTTTAGCTGGTCTTTTAAAAGTACATTTGTCAATTGAAATTGTAACCATTCTAGGTGTGTCACAAAATTCACACGCAAAACCCGCAGCACTAGCATCTAACCATGCTAGTAATTTTCCGCCAAAAAGGTTTCCGTGGAAACCTAAATCTGACTTTTTTACTGGGTGTGTGTTTAATAACTTCATTAATTAAAATACTCCTTTATAAATGTATAGATGAATAAAGCAGTACCTAGGGGCCAAAATAATATAAACATTATTCTAGCTCCCCAGTTCCACTCAGGCACATTTTCGAATGATGGGTGGTCTGCATATTTGTCTGACGCAAAATCTAATAAAAAAGTACAAGCAAAGCCTATAAATATATAATTTAATACTATATCCATTACATTCCCATCATTGACATTGGATCCGCTTCTTTATCGTCTTCTGGATCATCAACTATTGTACATTCTGTAATTAACATTGTTCCCGCAACTGATACTGCGTTTTCAAGTGCTGTTCTAGTTACTTTTGTTGGGTCAATGATTCCTTCTTTTACCATATCAATATATTCACCTGTTTTGATGTTGTAACCATAATTTTCTTTATCTAGGTTACTAAAACTACCTTCTACAGCAGATAGAATATTGTGGTATTTTAAAATACCCGCATTTAGTAAAATTTGGATGAATGGTTTTTCAATAGCACTTAATAAAATAGTTGAACCAATTGTTTCATCACCTTCACAAGTTAATTGATTTGCTTCACATAACATGTGTTTAGCTCTTAGTAAAGCAACTCCACCACCTGGTACAATACCTTCATCTAAAGCAGCTCTTGTAGCGTGTAGTGCATCATCAACTCTATCTTTTCTTTCTTTCATTTCAGTTTCAGTAAAACCACCTACGTTAATTACAGCAACACCACCAGCCATTTTAGCTAATCTATTTTGTAATTGTTCAACAGCATAATTACTTTCTGCTCTTTCAATTTGGTCTTTTACTTCTTCTAAACGAGATGTAATTGCTTCTTCAGAACCATTACCATCTACAATTGTAGTTTTTTCTTTACCTACTGTTATACCTCTACAAGTACCTAATTGGTCAAATGTAGCTTTATCTAAACGCATACCTTTTTGTTTAGAAATAACAGTACCGCCTGTTAATACAGCTATGTCTTCTAATATGTGAGTTCTTCTTTCTCCAAAGTCAGGTGCTTTAACAGCACAACACTTTAAAATACCTCTCATTTTGTTTACAATCATAGCTGCTAACGCTTCACCATCAATGTCTTCTGCAATAATAAGCATTGACTTGTTTTGTTGTGAAACACCTTCTAAAATTGGAAGTAATTCTTTTACAGCACTGATTTTACCATCATATAATAAAACGTATGGATCATCTAATTGTGCTTGCATTGTTGAATTGTCAGTTACAAAGTAAGGTGACTTGTAACCTCTGTCAAACTCCATACCTTCAACTGTTTCTAATGTTGTTTCGTATGATTTACTTTCTTCAACAGTAACAACACCATCTAAACCTACTTTGTCAATAGCAGCGGCAATTAAATTACCTACTTCTTCATCATTATTAGCTGAAATAGTAGCTACTTGTTTGATTTGTTCTTCTGATGAAATATCAGTAGACATTTCTTTTAGATGTTTAACAATTTCTTTAGCTGTTTTATCCATACCTCTCTTAATAGCAACTGCGTTGTGCTTTTGAGATAAATGATTCATTCCTTCTGTGATTAACTCTTTAGCTAATAATGTAGCTGTAGTTGTACCATCACCAGCATTGTCAGCTGTTTTGATAGATGCTTGTTTAACCATTTGTGCACCTAAGTTTTCAACTGGGTCTTTTAGTGTAACTGTTTTTGCAACTGTGACACCATCTTTAGTTGATTGGGGTAAATTACCTCCTTGTTGTGCAATTACTACGTTACGCCCATTAGGTCCTAATGTTGTAACAACTGCATTGGCTAATTGTTCAACACCACTTAATAATTTCGCTCTTGAATCAGAGCCCGTTTCGATAATTTTACTCATTGTCTTCTTTTTGTTTTATAATTCCTAATACATCATTTTCACTTGCCATAATGTATGTTTCATTTTCTACTACTACTACTTGAGCACCAAATTTAGGTACCATTACTGTAGCTCCTACTTCAATTCTGTTGGGGATTAAAGTACCGTCTGTACTTATTCTACCAGGACCTACGGCCAATACTGTTCCCATTTCTGGTTTTTCTTGACCTGCATCAGGTATAATAATATTTCCGTAAGTTTGTTCTCCTTCTTCTTGTGGAAGAATTACTATTTTATCTCCTAAGGGTATAATTGGACATTCCATATTAAATATTTTTAAAAGGTTCTGTTAGTTTATTTTTTATATTATTATAACTCTCTATAAAGCCCGCTAATGTATAATCATCTTTTTGGTTAGCCAAGCTTAAGCGAGATATTTTGTGAATAGCACTATCTAGTCTACTAAAATATCCTACTGGTTTGTCTTTTTCAGTATCCACTAAAACATACTGATCTTCTTCTATGTAAATTTCGTAAGGTGCAATTGCTGCATCTTTAATCTTGCTCATTCTTTTGGTTTGACCTTTTTGTCTGCCTCTCATAACTCTATTTTTGTTTATTAAATTCTGTTAGTTTTTCTAGTAAATAATCTATTTTACTATTTACTTTATCGATTTTACCTTCGACTTTACGAAGTTTGGTATTTAATGATTTTATATCCATATTTTAATTTATATTATACGCCAATATACGAAAAATACCTTGCTTCTCCTAGTTATTTTCCTGTTTTCTTACTAAATAATATCCCGTATATAAAGGACCACCACAATGAAAATGTGCATCTATTAAACCATTTTTATTAATACGAATTTCACCACTGTGGTAATTTTTATTTGCTTTTAGTATCTCTTTAAAAAGATTAGAATCAAAAGGTATAGAATTAAATGATTCATTTATGTTTGCTTCTACAGCAAATTCTACTGAGTTTGTAATATCAGTACCTACAGTAAACACTAATTCTTCTCCTGTGAATCCCTCTCTAGTTTCAATTGTAAATGTGTCTAAATCACTTAAAGCGTCTTTTGATTTAACAAATCTTGTTATAAATTCATCGTTTACACTAAATGATACACTCCATTGATCTGAATTATTAATGGTTGGTACCTGTGGAAGTACCTCTGGTTTAGATAATGAAAATTTAATTTCATAATTAGTATCTGCTATATTAAGTTTAGAAGAATTAGCTTCCATTAATATATCTCCATCTAAAATATTTAAACATTTAATAAGTTGGGATGTATTAAAGATACCATAATTTCCATTTTTAAGACCAATATCGTCTCTATATTCCACATAACCCACTAATACTTTAGAATCATTAACAAAATTAATAAGTAGTTTTCCATCTTCAACTACCCATTTAACTTTTTCTATAACATTACCTAGTGAATATTTAGATACTATATCTGATATAACCTTTTTACTTATCATATAACCTTTTTAAAACTTAAAAAATTGCTGAACATACGTATTGAGAGTTAAATTCCCCCACCCGAGATCTTGGTAAAATGATTCCAATTTGTTCTTAAGTATTGTATCAAAAGATCTTGGAATATCCACATATTCGTTAATAAAACTTTTTATTTTTTCGGGAAGATCAAAATCTAAAAACCCCATAGTATCAATTTTATATGGGTTATCTCTTAAATATACCCATTTAATTTTATCTCCTTCTACTATTTGAGTGTGTTTTTTATCTAAATTTTTAAACTTAAGTAAATCATTATATCTTACAGCTGCTTTAACACCTACGGGTGCTTTATTTTCAAATTCACTAAATATACTACCTGCTGCTGGGGGATTAGCAACATATTTTTCTATACCTTTTACTCCTGTTGGTTTAGATATATCTACAAAATCTTTGTCTTTAAGTGATTCTTTAAATTCTAGTATTTCTTTATCTATAGTTTCTCTTGTAGCACCAAATAATATTTTATTTAATATACCTTCAAAAAATTCTCTAAATAGTGGTGGAAAATTTGATTTTTTAAAGTCAAGGCCTTTTACATCAATTTCATCACAAGGTACACCTTCTTTCTTTGTGATATACTGTGCATATCTACGCTTACCTGAAAAGAATGCAGAACGTATTGTACATTCTGTTTTCATTTCTAATCTGTGTTTGTCTACAGGAACATTGAATGCATCTAATGCTAGGTCGTTGTAATATTCGTTGATTTTCTTTTCATATTCTAATGACATAGCTTCTAATTTATCTGCTCTTTCTGACTCTTCCATGTCATCAAAATTAGGATAAATTTTACGTAATAAAGGCTCAGCGTTAACATAACAAGAATCTGTATCTTCATACATTACAACACCCATACAATCTTCATATCGTTGACGAGGTGTAGTTCTAATTTCGTATACTTCTTTTCCTGTTTGTAGTGTTTTTTCTGCTTCTTTATTTATAAATGTACCTGAATCTTGAATAATTCTTTGTCCTGTAAGTGTAATACCTTCACTTAATAATACAGAACCATATCTAAATGATGGTAAAGCAGTTGCGCCATACAGTGAGTTGAGTAAGATTTTCATAGTGTATTGTCTTAAGTGATTTAAATCACCTCCTACTTTATCACCTGATTTATATGCTTTTTTCATAGCATTTTTATATTCAACTCTTTCATCAAACCATTTTGCTAGTACTACTGATAGTGTTGATGGTTTGTCTGTTCTAAACATTACACCATTTGCGGTGATTGCTAAATTATGTTCTTTTATTAAAGATATAATTTCTTTAACAGTCATAATTTTTGTTTGGCGATTTAGATTTTCAATTACAAATTCTAAATCTTGATCCATTTCTTTAAGATCATTAAGGGCTAATCTATTATCTCTATCATCAGTAGTAACAATACGACCTACAAGAGTTTCACGGCCAATATTAAGAGACATGATAATAGAAGGATATAGACTAGTAAGATCCTCATCAAACATGTAGTTGAAAATACCCGTTTTAGGGCAGAATAAATATCCTCCAGCATAATTCTTTTTTACTATGGGGTTAGGGTCTTTGTTTGGTGGTATTATACCTTCATTTAATAAATATGCAGATATTGCACCATCTTGTGTTTTTGAAGATTGATATACATCTTCATATAATGTTTTTCCTTTATGGGATATATTTTTAGTTAAATCTAGATACTTAAACTTTTCATCTAGTTTTTTTAAAATTAAAACATCCACAAAGTTATATTCAATAAACTTTTGTTTGTCTTCTGCAAATAATCTGTCTAGTGAACCATTGTATTCTATTTTCTTTTGACCAACGTATTTTTCACCTAGAAAATCTAACTTCATAGATGGTTCTTGTTGAAAAGAATACTTTTTGTGTAATCGCATATAATCTAAAGACGCTACACCTGCTATTCTGATTGGTTGATCTTGGCTCCATTCTCTTTCTTCTACTACTCTAATAGGTGATAAACGTCTAGCATGACGCTCACCTAATCGATTTTTTATTCTGTAGTAAAGGTAAGGGATATCAAAATAGTCACTATTGTAACCAACTAGAATGTCTGGTTCAATGGCTTCCATTCTAGTTAAGAATATATCAAGTAAATCTGTTTCTCTACTTACTGGGATGATTTCTCTCCCATCTTGTATACCTTCTTTAATTTCACCTGTTTTATCTAGTATAATAATAGCCCATTGGTCTACTTGTTTATCCCACCAGGCAATTGAGGTAACAGGTTTAGGAGCTGACTTGATGTATTTGTCTGTAAGTGCTCCTCCTATTTCAATCTCAATATCAAAAAATACTTCTCTATGAGTTACAGATGTTTCATCATTATTACCATACTTGTCAATTAAGAACTTAGTATGGATATTTCCTTTAGTGTGATCTGTGTAGTGTAATCCTTCGTCGTTTCTTTGCCAATTGGTTATTTTTTTAAGGTGCTCTCCTTTCAAACCAGTATGAGTGGCTTGAGAGGGTGAACACTCCATATAACCATAATTTTGAAACCTTTCTACAGTGTAACCTTCATCTGTCCAAAGATGAACATTATACATAAAGTAGTTATCAGGGTCTCTTACAACATAACAATTTTTATACATGTGTGTAATATACGAAAAATATACTAAGTAACCAAATTATTTATTAAAGACCGTAATTAGAATCAAGCCAATTGTAGGGTCTAAGTTCAGAAGGACCATCGTATCCCGGGATATTATGTTTAATTCCTAAGTAATAATATAGTTGTTTTATATCTGTGTCACTTAAAAATCTATCATAAATCCCAAATTCAAATACTTCACCATTTAAATGTCTACCAGCACCATTAAACATTCCGAACATTGCGGGTGTAAAAGGTATATTTTTATCTAGAGCATCAGAACCACCTCCACCACCTTGTGGGAAACTATCTACGTTATTTACGTATATTTTTACACGAGCGTTTTCGGCAGCATCTTTTGTAACTACAAATACTACTTTAGTATCATCTGCAATATCATTATCCATTTGCCCAATACTAATAGAGTCTGTATCACCCCCACCATCATCAAGGCCCATAGCAAAAAACATATCACTTGAAGCCCCAAATAAATACATGTTTGCATTAGCTGATTCCCCCCTAAATAGGGCATAATATCTGCCAGTATCTGTCTGTAATCTTAATACAAAAAACATAGTGAATGCTCCCAAACTCAATGGAGTAGTAAAAGATAAAGCGTCATTAGTATTACCAGAAGGAAATTCAACAGCATCTCCTTCCGAATTAAGTACAGGTTCGCTTCCCCCAACACCTCCTAAACTCCCTGATTCTACTAAATGATTGGTTCCTACTTTACTTTTCCATTCTGAAACTTCGGTACCTGCTCCTCCTTTTAAAGTTATACCTTCAGTTGCATCATACCAATTGATCAAACCTGATATATCTGTAGGTGTAAATATTGGATAACTACCAGCACCAGCGGCTGTTGGGTCATCACTCCCATAATACATTTTTAAAAAATATTGAGTATCTAAATATTTACTTTTAACTTCTTGAATATTATCAGTTAATATCTTTTTAGTATCTTCAAAATGTTTTATATGTCTGGAATAATTTTCAGCGTACTCTTGGAGATACTTATTATAATAGTTTATTAAAACACTTTCATTTATGTTAGGGTTAAGTCTTTTAAATTCTTCAAAAGTATATTCTTTTGGCCAAACTTTTGGATTTATTTTAAATTTCTTTTTATCCATTAGAGAATTCTTGAGTTCATTATTCTTTCAACTAAATCTTCCATATCTCGAGATATATTGTTTTGTAGATTGGCAAATTCATTAGATACAAGTTTCCTTTGTTTTTCATCTAATGTTTTATTGCTTTCTGTTTCAAATCTATCCATTCGTTTTTTGATGGATTTTTTGGTTTCTTCGATGTCTAATTTTAGTTTCTCTAATAAATATGACTTAACTTCACTAATCGAATCTTGAGTATCTGAATTTATTTTTTCTATACTAGATTCGATTAAAGAAGTGTTAGAATTAATCTTTTCATTGAGTAACTCTAACACCTCATATATGTTTAAGGTATTTTTTGACATTAAACTAATTCCTCTCCTATTCCTACTACTTCTGATAAAATTAATAAAGTGGCAGCAATATCAATACTCCACCATAACGCAGCGTACCCTAAAATACGGATACCTGATTTGATAAAACTAACTTGTTGGTGTAATTTTGGATCTGGGATTTTATGCCCATCAACTTCAATACCTCTAGGTTTTTTAACTTTGGTATCGCTATATGCCCAATTTTGCTTTTTCGATTTCTTCATCTGTAAAAAATTGTGTTAAATCTGGTCTAAAATAATTAATTGATTTTAATACTTTTCTGTCTCGTGTTCTGTAAACAATCCAATATTCTCCTACTTGTTCGTAATGGGTTTCTTCACCTATTCTAGCTGCTTCTGATTTAGCTGTTTCTATAGCTTCTTCTTCTGTTTTACATGCTTTAGACATATTTGATGCTTGTACCTCTTGGTATGCTTTCCATATCTTTCCTTTAAGACCATGAAGCATAGTACCGTTCCCAAGGGAAACGTAAGTAATATCACACAGAGCATCCAAAATTTCCACGATGTCTCCGTTCTCGCACGCTTCTTTATATTCTGCAAGTTCTTCTTGTATGAAATCATAAACGAACATCCATTCTTTTCTTTCAGGAATACTTGGTTCATAATTGTTTGGTTTACCAAATATTTGGTTAAATTCTTGTACTTCGTCTACAAATGGTACTTCCCAATATTTAGGACTTATTTTTTGATCTCCAAATAAACTTAATTGCTTTCCCATTATTCTAAGATTTTAATGATTTTTGATTCTTTTACTGCTTTAACTTGGTATTCTACACCTGCACCTTCGAATTCTTGAATTACTTTAGCTTCTGCTTCTGTAACTGATTCTGCTTCTACACAATAAACTTCGTTTGTGCTAGTGATTCTACCTCTTTCGTTTTCGTCTTTTACTTTGACTGTTGAAATATAATACGCCATAATTTTTAAATTTGATGTCCTCCGTTATTAATTTTAATACTATCGAAATACTCTTTACGAGCATCATTTCCATTGTGTCTAAACACACCTGATGCCTTTGTTGTAACCATTGATGCACCTTTATGTTTAACACCTCTACAACTTACACAATTGTGAGTTGCAACTATTGTAATAATAACACCTAAGTTATTTTCACAAATTTTATCTACTGCTTGATGAATTGCAGATGTTAATTGTTCTTGGATAGCTCCTCTTCTACCAAAATGCTCTACAATTCTATTTAGTTTTGATAAACCAATTACCTTACCATTTTCACCTACAACATAGCCAACGTGAACCACCCCACCAATGGTTTGGTGGTGGTGGGAACACATTGAAGTTAGTGGAATGTTTCTTTCGATTACGATTCCATCATAACCATCTGAAGGGAAGGAAGTAATGGGTGACATTGCAGTGTATCTACCTGCCCATAAGTCATTGACATAGGCTTTAGCTACACGTCTTGGAGTATTGTCCGAGTTGGGGTCATTTCTCCAATCGCACCCTAATTCATCTAAAAATTTACCGTATGCTTTAGCAGCACGGTCAATCATTTTTTCTTTTTGTTTGTCGTTTAAAGGAAAACCTGGTGCAACACCATTAGCAAATCCCTCTTGTACGCATTCTAAATCTAATTTCTTTTCTTCTGCCATTATAATGTGTGTATTGTATTTAAATTTCTTTGATATCCTTTCGGATCATCCATTCCATATCCAATATACCAAGGATTAACTCCTTCTGGTTGTTTGTATATATAAAAAGTATTTGGAAAAACCTCGTTTTCTTTGTAAACTGCTGCTACTGTTTCAACTCTAACAGCACCTTGTAATTTTACATAAGATGATAAATATTTCATTGTGTTACCCGAATCTATAATATCGTCTACTAAAAATACTGTTTTACCTTCAAAATCAGTTGATGGAATGTAATCTAGTGTGATTTTGTTTCTTTCTAAACCATCATATGATTTACATTTTAAAAAACTTGTTTCGATTGGATATCCTATGTGTTTTACTAAATCGCTGTAAAACATAAAGGCACCATTCATAACACAAACAAAAACAATTCCACCACCTATTTCGTGGCATTTGGCTGTTAATTCATCACCTA
>Ga0208767_1004100_pt1 | contig 10358 bp, 9 predicted proteins | sample VirMetDEL_Mar_21_FD_184514 | JGI IMG/M metagenome (GOLD analysis project Ga0208767, IMG submission 184514) | Aqueous microbial communities from the Delaware River and Bay under freshwater to marine salinity gradient to study organic matter... | ecosystem: Environmental > Aquatic > Marine >... | reverse complement strand
CTGTAACAGGTTTAGTTAAATACATTGTATCACAAACAGAATTAGAATTAACAGCTAATGTAGGTGGTGCTGATGTAACGACTGCTTCCGTTTTAACAGTTAGAAGAGCTAAACTTACAAATCCAGAAAATAATATTTCAATATTCAATTTACCACACGTTACTGTAAAAACACTAAAGACAACAGCAAACGGTGGTGCTTCAGATACAAGTTATAATGTAAGAAGACAATTTACAATTACATTATCATCAAATGGTGATGAAACAATTACAGCAGGTACAAATGAAACATTTGCTGCTTATGCCGCTGATGATTTTACTGCAACTATTATGACACTAGGTGCTGGTACAACTGGCGCAGTCGGTGATGTATTAAATCTAGCAGGGAATAACCACGAAGGCGATCCAATATTAGAATTAGGTGGTTCTCCTATAGGTAAAACATTAAAATTTGATTTTGGTGCTGACTTTCAAGGTCACAAAATTAAAATTTTAGCAACGGTTCAAAGAACAACAGTATCAAACTCAAAAAGTAAAACATTAAACTCTGGTTCAACTGTAAATATTTCATCTCAATCAACTATTGAAAGTGGTGTTATTGGTTTAGGTAAAGCGGACGTATATCAAATTAATAATGTTTATATGTCTAGTGGTTTTGGTTCAGCTGCCACAGTTAGTGATACAGATATTACAAGTCGTTTTGATTTAGACACAGGACAAAGAGATAATTTCTATGATATAGGAAGATTAAAATTAAAACCTGGTGCTATTAGACCAACAGGACAATTATTAGTTAATTTTGATTTCTTCTCACACGGTTCTGGTGACCACTTTGATGTTGACTCATATTCAGGTGTAATTGATTATGAAAACATACCTAGTTATACTTCTGATACTACAGGTGAAAGATTTGAATTAAGAGATTGTTTAGATTTTAGACCAAGGGTTGATGACGCTTCAACTATAAACTCTGGTAGTTCAGATAGAAGTTTTGATGGTTTAGGTGCTTCTACTGTAGATGTATTACAATTTAATTCAGATGCAACTACAGATTTTGAATATTATCTAAACAGAATAGACAAAATTTTTATTACAAGAGAAGGTCAATTAAAAGTATTAAAAGGCGCATCAGCAATTAATCCATTAGAACCTGGTAATTTAGATGGACATTTACTACTAGCAACTTTAACTATACCAAGTTACACTTTACAAACAGATGATGTAACAATTGATAAAGAAGATAATAGTAGATATACAATGAGAGATATTGGTAAGTTAGAAAATAGAATTAAAAATATAGAATATTATACACAACTTTCTTTATTAGAAGCTGATGCTCAAAGTTTACAAATACAAGACGCTGATGGTTTTGATAGATTTAAAAATGGTTTTGTTGTAGATAACTTCTCTGGTCACAATGTTGGTGATGTAGGAAATAATGACTACAAACTTTCAATTGATAGAGCGAGAGGTGAAGCGAGAACACCATTTAATGAAGATGTAATTGAGTTGGAGGAAAGAGATGATGATTTAACTGCTATTGTTGCCGCTGATAGAACAGCAGCAAACTATTCTAAAACAGGTGATCTAATCACTTTACCTTATACAGAAACAGCATATTTACAACAACCATATGCTACTAAAACAGAAAACTTAAATCCATTTTTAGTATTTGATTGGATTGGTGATATAACTTTAGATCCACCAGTTGATGAATGGAAAGAAACAAGAGTAGCACCAGAATTAGTTGTCAATGTAAATGGTACATTTGATAACTTAGCGATTAATGCTGGTTTAGATAATACAAGTGCTACAGAAATACCAGTTGGTACAGAATGGAATGAATGGCAAGATCAATGGTCAGGTAACCCAAGAACAAATACAAGATGGCAAGGAAATAGTTTAGTTAGAACAACAAGTACAGATGTTGTACAAACAAGAGCAGGCGTTAGAACAACAATTGTTCCTCAAACAGTAAGGCAAAGTTTAGGTAATAGAGTTGTATCAGTTGCTTTTGTACCATTTATTAGAAGTAGAACAATTACATTTACTGCTCAGGGTATGAGACCAAACACAAGAGTTTATCCTTTCTTTGATAATATTGATATATCTTCTTATATTACTCCAGATGGTGGTTCATTAGGTGGTAATATTGTAACAAATGCAAATGGTTTTGTGACTGGTACATTTGCTATTCCTGATCCAAATGTTTCGTCTAATCCAAGATGGAGAACAGGTAAAAGAGTATTTAGATTAACAAGTTCATCTACAAATAGTGAAGATAGAACTGCAGTTGCTACATCAGGAGAAGCTGATTATGATGCAAAAGGTTTATTAGAAACAACGCAAGAAGCAATTGTTTCAACTAGAGAAGCAAGAACAGTTAGACAAACTGTAACATCTACAAGAACAACAACTAGAAATGCAAGTAGAGTTATTGGAAGACGTGGTGGTGATCCATTAGCACAATCATTTGTAGTTGACGAAGAAGATGGAATATTCATTACAAGTTTAGATGCTTTCTTTGCTACAAAATCAGATACAATTCCTGTAAGAGCAGAAATACGAAATATGGTCAATGGTTATCCTGGTCAAAAAGTAATACCATTTGCTCAAAAATATTTAAATCCAAGTTCTGTAAATACAAGTACAGATGGATCAACAGCAACAACATTTACTTTTGATTCACCAGTTTATCTACAAGAAGGTATAGAATATTGTATTGTATTGTATTCTGATTCAACTGATTACACTGCTTACATCGCTAGATTAGGTGATAAAACAATTGATTCTGATAGAACAGTATCAAAACAACCTGCAAGTGGTGTATTATTCAAATCTGCTAACTATCGTACTTGGACACCTGAACAAATGGAAGATATGAAGTTTACATTAAGAAAAGCAGTATTTGATACTTCTTCTTCAGGCACATTAACATTGGCTAACGCTAGTTTACCAGCAAAAACTTTAGATGCTAATCCTATTAGAACATTTAATGGTTCAGGTGTAATAAGAGTATTCCACAAAAATCACGGAATGCATTCTACAACAGATAATGTTACAATCGCTGGTTTAGCGTCAGGCACTTACAATGGTATCGCACATAGTGATATTAATGGAACATATACAAGTATTTCAAACATCACACTTGATAGTTATGATGTTACAACTTCAGGAACAGCAACAGCAACAGGTGATGTTGGTGGTTCAACTGTAACTGCTACACAAAATAGATTGTTTGATGTATTACAACCACAAATTGGTCACGTAGTACACCCAGCGACTACTTTAACATCTACTATGAGAACAACAACAGGTAGATCAGTTCACGGTTCAGAAACTGCATTTACTTTACAAGTTGCATCAGCAGCAGAAAGTATTGTATTAGGTGATAACTATTATTTTGATAATCCAAGAATGGTGGCAAGTGAAATCAACGAGTTTGGAGATGCTAATCAAGTTCCTGCTGTTTCACCAAATGTTGGTTCAGGCTCTAAATCATTTGTTATGAATTTAACAATGAGTTCCACAAATGCTAACTTATCACCAGTGATTGACTTAAAACGAATTAATGCATTCGCAATTTCAAATAGATTAAACAATCCTACAGTATCATTTACAGATACATTTACAGGAGATGGTTCTACAGTTGCGTTTACTTTATCGGGTACACCAACAAGTGTACATTTATTATCAATTAAAAAAGATGGTAAAAAATTACAACCAGTTGATGACTTTACAGTTTCAGGTACATTATTAACTTTAGATACTGCTCCAGCGAGTGGATCAAAAGTCATAGTAAAATTAACAAACACAGTTGATTACGAAGATGATACAGCGACAGAAGGTGGTTCATCTGCTGGTGCTTATATTACTAAACCAGTTAATCTGGCAAACGCCTCAACAGCGTTAGATGTAAGATTAGCGGCAAGTGTAAGATCAACTTCATCAATTAAATGTTTCTACAGATTATCAGGTGGTGAAGAAACAAGAAGAATAGAAGATATACCATTTACACCATTTAACACAGATGGTTCGTCAGATGTATCAGTAGATCCATCAAATGGCGATGTTGTATTAGATTTAGATTTCAAAGATTACAAATTCAGCGCTAGTGCGTTACCTGAATTTACATCTTTCCAAATTAAAGTAGTCTTTAATGGTACGGTATCAGCGTTACCAGCAAGATTAAAAGACTTTAGAACAATAGCATTGGCAGTATAATGACAAGATTAAAAGTACACGGATATGAAAGTTTAGTAAGAGATACTAGATCAAATGGTATCGTCAATACAAATACAACTGAATATCAAATGTATATGAGTAGAGTTAGAGCGAGAGAGAAACAAGGTGACGAAATAAGAAATGCAGTTAAAGAAATAAATAATTTAAAGGCAGAATTAAGAGAAATTAAAGACTTAATTAAGGGAGTAGTAAAGAAGTAAAATGGCCGCTAGAACAGTATTAACATCAAATACACTGGAAGAATTTAGAACGACCTTTAATAGTCTTTCTACGACAGATATAGGCGATCCAGCGACACTTACAACGGTTGCTACAAGTGTTGTAGCAGCGATTAATGAGTTAAACGCAGTTACTTATTCAGGTTTTACAATTGTTGATAGTGGTTCTTCAACAACTCAAGCGATTTCTAGTGGTGATACACTAACATTTACGGGTGATTCAAATATAACCGCTGCCGTAACAGCGACTGATACTGTTACTTTTTCATTAAATAGTTCAATATCAGGTTTATCGAGTATTGATTCTGCCTCAATTACAATTAATAGTGTAAATGTGGCAACACAACCTTTTGCAATTGCTCAGGCAATAGCATTAGGATAATATTATAAATAGTATAAATATTAAAAGGAATAACAATGGCTAACGATTTTAAAAGATTTACAGTACCAAGTGTAAACACATCAGCAGGCGCTTCAGCAAGTGCTGTCTATACTGTTCCATCAAGTGGATCAGCTATGGAATCAATCGTTATCGGAATTACTTTATCAAATAAAACAACTTCAGGTGTAACCGCTAGTGTATTTTTAGACAACTATGACGGTTCAAATGATGTTTATATTGTTAAAGACGCTAGCATCCCAGCTGGTTCATCTTTAGAAGTAATGTCAGGTAACAAAATAGTTTTACAAGGTGACGGCACAGACAATGATGCTATAAGAGTATCAGCAAGTACAAGTGCTTCAGTTGACGCTACGGTTTCTGTATTAGAAGACGTATAATAAGAGAGAGAGTAAATGGCATATTTAGGAGAAGTACCAAATCCCGTAAATCGAGGATTGACTAGAAAAGATACTTTTACAGGTGATGGGTCTACAGTCACATTTGATCTTGCTACTGCAATTCCAAATGTTACAGAAAATGATATAGAAGTATTTGTAGATAACGTAAGACAAGAACCTGGTTCAGGTGATGCTTACACTTTAGGTTTTGATGGTTCTTCTAATTTTAAAAGAATTACATTTACTGCCGCTCCTGAAGCGTCAGCCGAAATTTATGTATTAAGTGGTTCAGCACAAACGGCTTTACTTGCAGTTGCTGATGATTCAATTACAACTGCTAAAATACAAGACAACGCTGTTACTTCAGCAAAAATATTAAATGGTACTATTACAGGTGACGATATTAATTCAACGTTTGATATTTCAAGTAAGACAGTTACACTACCAGCAAGTGTTAGTGGACTAGGAACAGGAATTACAAACGATCAGTTAGCAGGTTCAATTGCTAACGCTAAATTAGCAAATTCAAGTATTACAATTAACGGAGTAAGTGCTTCATTAGGTGCTTCAGTTACAATTGCTGCTGGTACAGATTGGCAGGCTGTTGTTGTAGCAGATGGTTCAACCGTAACTTCGGCAACTGCTGGAGAGGGTTACTTTATTAATACAACAAGTGCTGCTCATACAATTCAATTACCAAGTTCACCATCAATAGGTGACGAGATAAGTATTATTGATTATGCAGGTACTTTTGATACAAATAATTTAACAGTAGATAGAAACGGAAAAAATATTCAAGGTTCTGCTGCTGACTTAACAGTTTCAACCGAACGTGCTGGATTTACACTCGTATTTGTAGATGACACACAGGGATGGTTATTAAAAGATAAGTAGGATAAGATATGGCATATATAGGAAGAACCCCAGCATACGGCGCATTTGAAAAACAAAGTATTACTGCCGATGGTAGTACAACTACTTTTGCTTTAGATTTTACAGTAGGTTCATCATCATCAATAATGGTATCTATTGCTGGTGTAATGCAAGAACCTGAAACAGCTTACTCAATATCTGGTGGTGGTACTAATATTGTATTTTCAACTGCACCTACTTCAGGTGATACAGTCTTTATCGTATTTTTAGGTTTAAGTAGAGATGTTGGTGATTTATCAACAGGTTCTATTACAAACAAAACAGAATTAGCTGAACAAAGAGCTGATGATGATTTATTTTTAGTTTACGATAGTTCAGCTGGCGAACTTAAAAAAATTCAAGCTTCAAATGTAGCAAGTGATTTAGATATTGATAATACAACTGCTTTAGCAGAAGAACCTGCAAGTGGTGATAAATTTATAGTATATGATGCTACTGCCGGAGCCAATAGAGCAGTAGAATATCAATACATCAATCCTTCACTTACCTATACAAATGGTACATTTACAGGTGATGGCTCAACAACAACTATTACAATTGATAGTGGAAGAAGTGTTGATGATGTAATGGTATCAGTAAACGGATTTATTTTTGTACCAACAGACGATTATACAATCTCTGGCACAACACTAACATTTACAGTAGCTCCTGTTTCAGGTGCTGAAATAAGTGTTAGATATTTACCATTAGCCGGTGCTAGTTCATACACAAATGACACAGCAACAGGTGATGGTTCAACAACAGCATTTACAATTGATAGTGGAAGATCAGTAGAAGATGTAATGGTATCAGTTAACGGTGTATTATTTGTTCCAAGTGATGACTACACAATTTCAGGAACAACTTTAACATTTACAACTGCTCCAGTTTCTTCTGCCGAGATTTCTATTCGTTATTTAAGATTAACTTAATAAGGGGTAACAATGGGTGCAATCACTCGAGGAATAGCAAACAACGTATTAGGATCAGGCGTCATAGACGCTACTGACGGTATTAGTGGTGCTATACCAGCTTCTAATATTGATAATACAAGTTTTAGTGCTGTTTCTTCATTAGCTTCTTTATCAGGAACAATTACTAAAGTGGCAAGTGATCCTGGCTCGCCAACTGAAGGACAAGTATGGTATAATACAACTTCAGGTGATTTAAAATTTTACAACGGTAGTGCTAATAAAGTAGTACAAGAAAGTTAAAAATGGGTGCAAGAACAAGAGGTATAGCAAATCAAATTTTATCAGATGGTTTAGACGCTACTGATGGATTATCAGGTGCTGTTTCATCTTCTAATATTACTAACGCTTCAGTAACCAGTGTATCATCAACACCAACACTTGGTGGAGGTTTTGATAAAGTGGCAAGTGATCCGCCATCTCCAACTGAAGGAGATATTTGGTACAACACCACTTCAAATACAGTTAAAGGTTATGTTTATGCCGCAGATACCTGGTCAACAGGCGGAAATTTGAATACAGGTAGAGATACAGCTGGGGGAGCAGGAACACAAACCGCAGCATTATATTTTGGTGGAAATAACACTCCAGCCCCACCTGCAGGACTTGGTTTAACTGAAGAATATAATGGAACAAGTTGGACAGAGTCGGGTGATATGAACCAAACAAGAATATATATGGGTGCTACAGGAACACAAACAGCAGCATTAGCAGCAGGTGGAAGAAATACAGTTTCTCCAGGACCAGAAAGTTCAAATGTAGAAGAATATAATGGATCAAGTTGGACAAGTGTCACTGCTTTACCAATTGCAACTATCAATCCAAGTTTTTTGGGAACACAAACAGCAGCATTAGGTGCTGGTGGATATCAAGGTTATTATCCTGGAAATCCCACAGCCACTACATATCTATATGATGGAAGCAGCTGGACAACTGGAAATAACTTAAATAATGCTGGTCAATGGGGTGGATCAGTAGGAACACAAACAGCTAGTCTTGTCGCAGGATTATATCCCACTAGTGGTCAAACCGAAGAATATGATGGAACAAGTTGGGCTAATCAAAATCCTATGGGATCAGGAAGATATTTTATAGGAACTTTTGGAATACAAACTTCAGCTGTATTTGCAGGTGGTGGAGCAGGAAGTAAATCAAATACAGAAAGATATGATGGTACAAGTTGGACTGCCACTACACCTATAAACACCGCAAGGAGAAATTCACACGGAGGTAATCAGTCACCAGCAGAGGCAGGTGTTATTATGGGAGGAATTCCATTTTATTCTGATACTGAAGAATTTACTGGTGCTGTTGTAGCAACAAAAACATTAACATCTAGTTAGGAATAAAAATGGGAATAAAAACAAGAAATTTTGCTAACAACATTTTAAGTGGTGGTACGATTGACGGTACTGATTTCTTATCAGGTACTCTTCCGTCTTCTAACATTACAAATGATAGTGCGGCTAGTGTTACTTCTATTCCTAGTATTTCAAATGTTGTTTCAAGTGTGGCTGGCGATCCGCCAAGTCCAACACTAGGAGATATTTGGTATAATTCTTCAACAAATACTTTAAAGTTTCAAGGATTTCAAGCAGCGGCTTGGGCAACTGGTGGAAGTGTACCAACTGCTACTAATTTTATAGGTAGTTTTGGATCACAGACAGCAGCTTTAGCTTTTAATGGAGAAATACCAGGACCAGGTGGAAATACAACACAACAATCATTAAGTTATGATGGAACTTCTTGGACAGCAACTAATCCAACAGGTTCCTTAACTACCAGTGGACAAGGTGCTCGTGGTGCAGGAACTACAGGTGCAGGAATAGCATCATCTTATCAAGGTGGAGGTGGAACACCTGCTGCTTATACTGATGTAAAAGAATGGGATGGAACAAGTTGGACTGCAGGGACATCACATAGTAATAGACAGAGTAATGCAATGATGGCTTCTGCAGGAACACAAACTGCAACTGCAATTTTTGGTGGTACATCAGAATCTGATCCAAGTCCAAGAGTAAATACAGAAGAATGGAATGGTTCTAGTTGGACAAATGGTGGAAATTTAAATACTGGTAGAGGTGCTTCAGGAGGATCTGGAACACTTACCTCAGCTATATGTGTTGGTGCAGACTCAAGTCCTTTCGCTCTTGTAGAAGAATACAATGGAACATCTTGGACTGCTGCAACTGCATATCCGTCAGCACCTGATGCTAGTTCGAGATGCACAGGTCCTACACAAGATGCAACTTTAGCGTGGCATCGTGGAACAGCAGCTACGTACAATGGAACAGCTTGGACAGCAGTAGGTACTTTATCTACTCCTAGAATAAGCGCAGGAGCAGCAGGAACTACTACTGCAGGATTATGTATTGCAGGAGGACCACCAAATACTGCAGTGGTGGAAGAATTTACAGGTGCTAGTGGAATAGCAAAAACATTTACAACTGATTAATGAGTATAAATATTAGAAAGAATTTAAAAGGAGAATAAACAATGGCACATTTATATTGTGTGGCAGAAAACACAGGTAAGGGTTTTATTACTGCTGATGATAGTCGTAACTTCTATCGTTCAGGACACGCTGGTAATGTATGGGTGATAGGAAATAATGTTTATGGACAGGCTTGGATAACAAGAAAAGGGGCAACAATTAAGACATTATCAGAAGCACAAACAATTGTTGATGGAATTATACAAACATCAATTGACGCTTGGGAAGCGAATAACGTAGAAGGCGAAACGGCAGAACAAAAAGTTTTAAGACTTGGTGAAAAACCTGTAATATACAGTTTACCACAAGAATAAAAAAAGAGAGATAAACAATGGCACTAACAAAAGTAACAACATCAGGATTAGCTGACGATTCAGTAACTTCGGCAAAAGTATCTGACGGTGTAATCAGCGCTGCTGATGTCGCTGACGGTACACTTACCAATGCTAAATTAGTAGATGGTACTATTGAAAATGGTAAAATCGCTGATAGTACAATTGCTAATGCTAAACTCGTTAATTCGAGTGTAACCGTCAATGGTTCATCTGTAGCTCTTGGTGGTTCAGTAGAAATTTCTGCTGGTACAGCTTGGCAATCAGGTATTGTTGCTGATGGTTCAACAGTTACCACAGCCGTTGCTGGTAACGGATATTTCATAGATACAACAAGTGCCGCTCATACAATCAATTTACCTGCTTCTCCTAGTTTAGGCGATGAAGTTTCTATTATAGATGCTTCA
>Ga0208767_1004098_pt1 | contig 10359 bp, 7 predicted proteins | sample VirMetDEL_Mar_21_FD_184514 | JGI IMG/M metagenome (GOLD analysis project Ga0208767, IMG submission 184514) | Aqueous microbial communities from the Delaware River and Bay under freshwater to marine salinity gradient to study organic matter... | ecosystem: Environmental > Aquatic > Marine >... | reverse complement strand
AGTTTAACACTTAATGAAGGCGCAAACAATTCAGTAATTGCAGTGACCACAAAAAATGGTGGTAATGAAAACTTGGGCTACACTGCTATCTTGTTAAATTCAGACGCGGGTTCTATTACTGGAAATTCTGGTGTTCCTGGAAATGTTACTCCGATTGTAAATGTAAGTTCTTACAATACAGCACAATCTCAAACGGTTGTGGGTAAGAATCAATTTACATTTGTGTCGGCTGCAAACCTACCAAACGATACTGCTATTACAACTCGTATTGTAATCATTGGTAACGAAACTGGTGGTAGAACTGAAATTGATGTGACTGTTAATCCTGTAACCGATGCACAAACAACGGTGGTTAACGTAGTAAGTCCAGCGTAATATAAAATAAAAAGGAAAGATTATGCCAATACAACCAATTGACCCAAACGGAGGTGGAACCGGAGCAGGCGCAGGATTTAATTCTGGAACAGGCGGTGGTGGAAGTACCGGAAACAATGGCCCCTCAATACTTGGTTCATTAGGAGCTGGTGGTGGGGCTTCTACCGGAATACCACAAGTATCAGTAGCTTCATTGTCTGCTAATGATGTAGTACAAGACGCAACACCTGTAATCCCAGCAGGTGCATACGACTTTGGAACGGGTAAAGTATTTACCGCATTCACCATTGAAGATGTCGTAGAAGGTTCTACTCAAAGAGTAACCCGTGGATTGTGGAGTGGTAATGTTGGTGAGTTGACTTCATTCTGGACTTCATCATATCAGTCTTCTACGCAAAAACAATATTACTACGAAATTTATAATGGTGACCCAACGGTTTCTACAAACTATGCTCAATTCTCAATTGCATATGGTCACTATGCCGGTAGTGGTTCATTAGGAACAAATGAAGATTCACCTTCTAATGCAATTTATTCTCAATTCCAACAAGTCCTTCTGCCAGCATCTCAACGTAGATTTTCTTTCGGTGGTGTAAATCAAGATGATGTTTACGTTGTAACAATTAACCGTGAAAGAATCAAAGATAAACTTGACCCTGGAAATTGGGAATTATGTATATCGGGTTCTAATGGTAGAGTAGTTCGTTTAGTAGATGATAGTGGTGACACAAACCAGTTGGGTAACTCAAACCAAAATGTTTATAACATCGTTTCAGGTTCGTTATTAAATGGTGTTTACAATACAACCGAAATCTTTGGGGCTGTATATCCTCAATTTGGTGTAATTGTATTAGGCGCTGCTGGTCTTGACGCATCTGCTTCGTTGGGAACAATTAGAACAACTAATACTGACGCACAAAACCACGGAAAGTTATTCACCGCAATTAGTGGCGCAGCTCACGACAATGCTGGAAATGGTTTCCAAGCCAGAAGTGAGGAAGAAGTAAAATCAACATTCTTCTTTGTTAGAGCAAAGAATGCAGAATACAACTTCTCGAACAACCCATCATATGTTACTGGTTCAAATGGTAAGTTATTACAACAAACATTCGTAGGTGACCCAAAAACATATATCACCACGGTAGGTTTATACAATAACGATAATGAACTTTTAGCAATTGCTAAGTTGTCTAAACCTTTGTTGAAATCATTCTCAAATGAAATTTTGATTAAGGTTAAATTAGACTTCTAAAGATGATACCAAATGGGAATAGTATTCAAAAGAATATTCAATGGGGGAGTTCAAGCAAGACCCTTCAAAGCACATAAACGATATGAAGTTACAAATGTAAACCACTCATCATCGTTCGAGATTTCTATTCTCCGAGGTGTATCCGACAATGGAATCTTAACGGAAGTTTCAACATCAGTTGCTAATCAAATTGGTGTTGGAACTTTCTTAACTTCTTCAGGTGGTGTTACTCGTGAGTTAAACTCAATACCACAACCAATTGTTTGGAATTCAATTAATTCAACTTTCTTTAAAAGAAGAGGGGATATTAGATTATATGATACTGCATCTGTAATCTCAATTCCACAAAATAAATTTGGTGAAAATATAAAACCTGGTTCTGTATATGTGACTGATAATTCAAATTACCCAGCATCACCTATAAAATTACACGACCAAAAAGTTGATGATGAATATGGTATTTTGGTAGCAAACGAACTAACAGGGTCAACTTATATTAATACGGTCGATACGTTGGTATATTTGGATTTTGAATCCGATACATCCGATAAGTCTAATTATGTAAATAGGATTATGTAATGGCAGATTTTAGGATAAACATAACAAACAATGTAGATAACACCACTGCTTCTAACTTTAAGAATGCGGGTGGGCCCATTGTAACCAAAGTAGTATCAAATAGTCTTGATGGCACTGTTTTGTATCTAACATTTTATATTAATGCAGATACCGATTATGAGTTTAATAACTTTACAGACTTAACCTACAACATAGGTGGTGTGGATTATACCGCTGCAGCAAATGGAGCAGTATATAGTTCTGGTAACACTTCATTGTCAGTATCTATGAACGATGGTGCTATCCAAGTAGATGGTATACATCAAATACTTCCAGGTGTAACTTTAAACTTGGTGTTGAGTGGTGAGGTTCAATCAATAGCACCAACCCCACCAATCGATAGTAATAACACCTTACTTGGTAATTCTGCTATTTCAACAAATCCAATTTCTGGCATTGGGAATACATATAACTTTGACCAAACACGAAGTATACAAATCAGACACCAAGAACATTTTAATGTATTAAATAAAAATGATGATTGGGCAGTTTCATTTTGGGCAACTATCCCACCATCACAATCGTTAGCTGGAAGACAGCAACAATCATTGGTACAAAAACGAAATACCTACACTTATATTGATGATGCTGGATTAGAACAAGTAAAATCACAAGGAAATGGTCAATATCCATTTGATATTTCATTTTATACCGAACTACACCCTACAAGTCCCGGACATATTTTTATTAAAGCATCCGATGGTAGCTCTGTATTAGACTTTTCATCATCAAATGCATACAATGATGGGTTAGCTCACGAGTATGTGTTAAATAAAACTAATAGTGAAATTGCACTATGGGTTGATGGTACAAAAGAAGTTTCCGCTTCATATTCATTTAAGGGTGTTGTTACTAATGATAGAGACATTCTTATTGGAGCACGTAGTATAAGTGAAACGAATGGATTCTTTAGTGGTTCTATGTCTCAATTTAGAATTCATAGAAATAGTCTATCTTCCGCTATGATTTCATCATTAGCAGATAACTCAACAAGTGGTTCTGCGTTACAACGAAAAGAAGTTGGATATGTATTTTACAAGCATGGTATGATTATCATATCAGACCCAAGATTCAGATATCAAAATATGTTATTGGGTAATGGTAATTGGAATTATACAAATAGAAACTTTCAATTGGATTATCGTGCTACCAAACAAGTTGAAGAATTTTCAATCCTTTGTGAAATCAAAAGAGATGAATAGAATGTATCATCAAACCCATCATTGAGAATAGATGGTACTGATACGGATACACGCTTAATGAATATGGTTACGGGTTCAGATTTTAGACCTTATATTACTCAAATTGGTCTTTACAATGACAATGGCGATTTACTTGCCATTGGTAAGTTAGGTTCTCCACTAAAAAAACGACAAGATGTCGATGTAACCATAAATGTAAAATTTGATTTAGATTAATATGGCAAAAGGAAATTGGAGTCACATCCAAAAATCAAAAGGACACAAGTCCGGCCTTGAAACAAAAATCAACGAACAATTACGAATTCAAGGTATTGATGGGGAATACGAACAACACGAAATTCCATATGTTGTTCCTGCAACTCATCACACTTACAAACCAGACTTTAGGTTACCCAACGGAATCTATATTGAATCCAAAGGTTGGTTCTTGCCTGAAGACCGAAAGAAACACACCCTTATCAAAGAACAACATCCTGAAATTGATTTAAGATTTGTTCTTCAGTCACCCAATGGTAAAATCTACAAAGGTTCAAAGACCACATACGCACAATGGTGTGATAAGAATGGATTCAAATGGGCCAAGAAAGAAATCCCCCAAGAATGGTTGGATGAAAAACCTAAACAAGATTTTTTTGATTTCTCAAAATAATTTCGTATATTAGTAGTTATGGAAGATAGACTACTTGAATTATTAGAGTCCGTTCTTGGTAAATCCAAGAAAACAAGTGGGGACAATTATGCGTTCTATTCTCCATTCGTTGACCACTACAAACCAAAGTTAGAGATTAATATACGAATTAATTCTAAAGGAAACAACCCGTGGCATTGTTGGATTTCGGATGAGAAGGGTAGAACCATTAAAGGTCTATTCAAGAAACTTCGTGTATCTAAACAAACTTGGGATGAATACAATTCTATATTCAGTAAGGTCAATCGATACTCAAGTGAGTACGATACTACGGAAGTTGTAGAGCAAGTTGAACTTCCAAAAGAATTCAAACCCCTTTACCAACAATCCAACTCAATCAAGTGGAAGCACGCATTAAACTATTTATTAAATAGAGGTCTTCGTGTTGAGGATATTGTTAAATACAACATTGGATTTTGTGAGAGTGGTGAATACGAAGATAAAATTATCATTCCATCCTATGATGAACGAGGTAAACTAAACTTTTTTGTTGGAAGGTCATTTTATGATACAAAGTTTAAACATAAGAACCCGAAGGTATCCAAAGATATTGTTGGGTTTGATTTATTGGTTAATTGGGACACTCCTATTGTATTGTGTGAAGGCGCATTTGATGCAATCGCAATTAGAAGAAACGCAATTCCATTATTTGGAAAATCAATCCAATCTGAATTAGAAAAGAAAATAGTTGGAAATTCAGTAAAAAAGTTGTATATTTGTTTAGATTCGGATGCTCTAAAGAATGCTTTGGGGCTAGCGAAGAAGTTTATGTCGTATGGGATTGACACCCATCTTGTTGATTTGGGTGATGAAGACCCTTCGGAGATGGGATATACCCGTATAAACAAAAAGATATATGATACACCTCCACTTGATTTACGCAAGTTGATGGAGTATCAGTTATTTAAAGTATGAAGAAACTGAAAAAGATTAATATAGGTGTTGAAAAGGTAAATAAGATTTATCACATCGCCGATGTTCACATTAGAAACCTAAAAAGACATTCCGAGTATCGTGATGTATTTTCCCAACTTTATGGTTATATTTTGACCACAATGGAGGAAAATGACATCATAGTAATTGCAGGTGATATTGTTCACGCAAAAACGGATATGTCACCGGAGGTGGTGGATTTGACTCAAGAGTTCTTTACTCGATTGTCAGACCTACTACCAACGATTGTGATTCCGGGCAACCACGATGCTAACCTAAATAACCCATCTCGTTTGGATGCATTAACACCCATTGTTAACGCATTAAAACTCCCACGATTGGTTTACTTAAAAGATAGTGGTGCATGGGAAATTGGTGGTATTACATTTGTACATCAAACTGTATGGGATAATGTTCCAGGATTCCCACCAGCAACCGATTATAGTGGTGATGTAAAAATTGCAATGTTCCATGGGCCGGTTGATAAGATTGAGACCGAACATGGATTTACAATAGAGAACAAGAACATTAGTGTTGGGAACTTTGATGGATACGACATCGTACTTTTGGGTGATATTCACAAACCAAATAATCCAGTCCAAGGTAAAGACAATATTAAATATCCAGGTTCATTAATCGTTCAGAATCACGGAGAGGCTAAATACCCAGACCACGGAATTTTGGTATGGGATGTAGAAACTCGTGAAAATAAATTTGTAAAAATTCATAACGATTACGGATATGTCACGGTAGATATTGAAGAGGGCAAGATTGTATCAAATACCCCAATCCCTCAAAAACCACGAATGAGAGTTCGTGTAAAAGACACAAAGGCGTCTGACCTTAACAAGATTCTTGCTGAACTAAAGAAGGGTCGTAAGGTACAAGAGTTGACCGTACAAAAAGTTATCACTCGTAAAGAGGGTGGTGAACACGAAAAGATTATTCTTCAGAATGTTCGTGACACTGCGTTCCAAAACAAACTGATTGAGGAATTCTTAAATGACACCGAACATCTCACCGAGGAACAACTTGAAGTGGTTAAAACAATCAACCAAGATATTAACGCAAAACTTGGAACACAACGAACAATTACGAACTCAACTTGGATACCAAAACAATTTGAGTTTTCAAATATGTTCTCGTATGGCCCTAACAATGTCATTGACTTCAGTCAGATGAAAGGAGCATATGGTATCTTTGCTCCAAACGCAAGTGGTAAGTCAACTCTTTGGGATGCACTATCATTTTGTATCTTTGATAAGTGTTCGAGAACCTCAAAAGCAGAGGATGTGATGAACTACTCAAAGATGTCGTTTGATTGTAAGTTTACATTTGAATTGAATGGTGTTGACTACACCATTGAGCGAACTGCTAAGAAGTCACCAAAGAGGGGAACTGTAAAAGTTGATACTGATTTCTATCGTGTGGTAGATGGGCAAGTAGAATCTCTTAATGGTGAGCAACGAAGAGAAACAAACACAATTATTAGAGAATATGTTGGAACTTATGATGACTTCGTTCTCACGGCGATGTCAACCCAATCAAACAATAGTGGGTTCATCGACAAGTCTCAAAAGGAACGGAAAGAACTACTTGCACAATTCTTGGATATGGATGTCTTCGAAAGTCTATACCAAATCGCAAGTGAGGAGATTAAGGAACTATCAGCCCTTCTAAAGGACTATAAGAACCAAGACCTACCAACACAACTTGCAGAGGCAGAAGATACACTCACATCCATTACAGGGTCTCTCACCACTCTACAAGATAGAAAGGTTGAGTTAGAGTCTAAACGCGATGTGGTAAATACTAAAATTGAATTTGAGATGGGTAATCTCAAACCAGTCGAGGAGTTGGGTGATGTATCTGATTTAGAAGGTCAACTACAATCTTTACAAAAAGAACGTAAGAGACAAGATAGTGAATGTGCCTTGAATCTTGCAGAGGTTCATAACATTGAGACTGAACAAAAGTCAATCACAACCAAAATATCTAAATACGATATTAAGGAACTTCAAGAAAAAAACAACCAATACAAATCATTGGATAGAAAATTCAATGAACTTGGATTGTCTTTGGATAAAATTGAATCTGAAATGATTCACGCTAAAAAACATTTGGATGGTATTGGTTCATTAACCTTTGATGATAATTGTGAACATTGTGTAAAGAATCAGAATACACCATTTGCTAAACAAGCACAAGGTCTTGAAGATGAGATTGAGTCTTTGGGTAAGAAATATTCATCTACTGTTTCAGAACGATTGAATACAATGTCTGAACGTGACAAGTGTGATGTTACAAAAGAACTCAAAGAGTATGAAGCCCTTTCAAGTAGACACGCTGAATTAGATAAAGAGTGGTTGAAGTCAAGTAAGTCATATGATTATTGTGTATCGTTGGTTAAGGACATTGGCTTGGGCATCAAGTCACTCGAAGAAAAAATTCAAAGAGCTAAAGACCAAGAGCAAGCAGTAAGCCATAATGCTGAAATCCAACAAAAGATAAAATCTTTTAAAGTCACACGAGACCAACTACGAGATGATATTGATGATGTCACTAATGAGATTATGACAATCAATTCTGATATCAAGGTTGCTGAAAAGACTATTGAGAATGTAAATCAATCCATTGATAAACTTCGTGATATGGAAGTTCGGTTCGATGGATATGAATATTACCTCAAGTGTGTAAAGAGAGATGGTATCCCCTATAATCTAATTTCAGATGTTCTACCAAAGTTGGAGATTGAGATTAATAACATCCTATCACCAATTGTAGATTTTCAAATCCTATTGAATACTGATGGTAAAAATATCAACTCATACATTGCATATGGTGATACTGAATATTGGCCATTAGAACTTACAAGTGGTATGGAGAAGTTTATTTCATCTATCGCAATTAGAACTGCTTTGATTAATGTATCCAATCTACCACGACCAAACTTTATTGCTATTGATGAAGGGTTTGGTTCGTTAGACACGGACAACTTTAATTCTCTATATTTATTATTTGATTACTTGAAGACCCAATTTGACTTTATCATCACGATATCTCATATTGATAAGACACGAGATATGGTTGACCAGATAATTGATATCAATAAAGTTCGTGGGTTCTCTAAAGTATCATATTTATAAGAAAGTGATGGAGTCCGTTAATGGCGCTGGAATTAAAGAAGAAATCAAAGATATATCTTAAATCACAAAAAGTTGGTATAGAGGATAATTCCCCTGAATCTGCTGAATTTTTTGGTGTTGTTGATTTTCCAAAGTATCTTGGTGAGGGTAAAAACTCGTTTAAGATACGTCCTGTTGACGGTGCGTTTTTACCAAATACAAAAATTGAAATCGAGGTTCTTGATTCAAATGAGAAACCAATCTATTGGGAAATTCCAAAATACAAGGAAGAAGACAAAGGTAGATTAATTTCAGTTTGGATATATGACCTTCCTGAAAATCGTAATTACAATACCCCAAACGGAACTGCTCAAATTATTTTATTAGGTACTCTGCCTAATGGTAATCTTGTTAGATGGTCTCGTAAGATTGATGTAAATAAGAGTAGAAAGTCAGTATCAAATATTGTATTTAATTCTACGTTATTACCACGAGTAAACGTATCTTCAAGTATTGAGACCTTTACTAATAAAAAGGTATCCAATAGTAAACTCACTAAAACAATTGCAAATAGTGAGGTATATTATAAAAAGTCTACGTTTGGCGACACAACTACTTTAGAATACGACGCATTATCAAACTTTAATACAGAAATGGTTGGTGGTACTGTTTATACAGTAAACATTCCAACATTGTTCCCCCGACTTGGTGGTGGACAATCACAACCCACACAATTTACAGCCAGTATAACTGAAGTGGCGTCCTCAACAATAATGAGGATTAACACACCAATTACAGCAAGTGATAATCGTAGCGATGGTTCGATACATACATACGAATACTCCGATGGTACTCTTGAAGTAAATATAGAATACTACTCAACTGGCTCCGACACCTCTACACAAAATCAAATTGCATTTGCAAATTTTACACTTACAAATGTAAAACCTATTGTGGGGAGAATTGATTCTATAAACACATTGATTAAGTCACAAGGTCTTACCAATGCTGATTATGAGTTGATTGGTAATACTAAAGTAGAAAATACATCATCGTTATCATATAAAGTTCCAATTCCAACGGAACACCTAAAAGACCCAAAAAGTTTAAAATTACAATTTTTAAATTCAGTAGGTGAAATATCATCAACTGAACTTGTGGTTGAAAATATTGTTTTTGATGGTGGTAACGTATACATTGCCGGTGACCAATCTTTAATTAGCGGGTCATTCCATATTGGTAACGCTATTGGTACTGGTATTGAATTGGCTGGTAATTCGAGTGGATACTTAAAGTCGGTTGGATATTACGGATTCACATCAGCATCACTTGGTAAGGGTCCCGGTGGATTCCTTATGTGGAGTGGTAGTGGTAATCTTGTAGTCGGTGCTGATACATACAATGGTGTAGGTTTAGACCTTGTTGCAAACTCTGAATCATATTTTAGATACACTACTGATGGTGGTGGTAATCTTGATATTAGAACTGATTCATTCTTTATTGGAAACCCTAATAGTCAATTTATTAGTGGGGCAAATAGTAGTATTGAAATTAGTTCATCTCTGTTTCATTTAGACCCTGAAAATAATTTGCTAGTTATAGGCGCTGATGCGGTAATTAACGCAAGTTTAAGCGCAGACCAAATATTCACTCCAGCAACAATTGGTGGGTCACCATCTACAATTTTAAACGCATCTGCGTCTATCACTTCCGATGGATTCGCAAAGTTTGTATCCGCAAGTATTGCTGGATTTGAAGTTTCTACAACCCAAATTAATTCTTCAAATGACGCTCTTATTTTAAAAGCAAATGGTCAAATTACAGGTTCAGCTGTACGAATTGCCGTTGACATTGGTGGTACTGAATATGAAGTATTGGATACTGCAAAGGGGATTATTGATGCAAAAAATGTGGGTAGGTCATTGTATTTTAATTCGGATGAGATAAGTGTATCAAAATCAGGTGGCAGTACAGGATACACATACGCGTCTCCATTATATGTGGTATGGCAGGGTTTAAAATATGAGACCCGTGTAAATGTATCTTTTCAAGGGTTGATACAAAAAGATGGTAGTTGTAGGGCAATTGGTGGTATTAAAGCAACATTACAAACTGCCACAAGTGGTTCTTCTACGAGTGCAAATTCGTATTATGACAGCTGGACTA
>Ga0208767_1004092_pt1 | contig 10368 bp, 11 predicted proteins | sample VirMetDEL_Mar_21_FD_184514 | JGI IMG/M metagenome (GOLD analysis project Ga0208767, IMG submission 184514) | Aqueous microbial communities from the Delaware River and Bay under freshwater to marine salinity gradient to study organic matter... | ecosystem: Environmental > Aquatic > Marine >... | reverse complement strand
TGGAGCCGCTTCACCTAATAGTGATGGCATTGAGTAGCCACCTGAACCCTGTGCAGCTTCTCTAGATGCACGAGTTTGGTTTTCTAACAATGTAGCTGTGACTGAACGACGATGAGCGTCTTTGATCTCTGGAAGATCGCTGTGCTCAAGAACCGGCTGCCACTTCTGCATTAGTTCTTCAGATACATATTGCATTTGATTTCTCCTTTAAGGTTTTCCAAATCTAATATTATTTATAATTTTTATTTTTTCAATGATCTTGAAATGGCATTGACGTAGGCAGACATTTCTGGCTCTATACGAGAAGCTGTTGCTTCCTCTTCTAGTGGCTCAGCGTCATCAAAGTCACTTGTTGATGCACTTGATTCTACAGATTCGCTAAAATAGCTTTTCTTCAGAGTCTCTAATTTCTCAACGAATTTTTCTTCATTAACAAATTCAATACCTTCGGACAGAGTCTTAAACTTTTCTTTTTGAGTCTCTGTTAAGGATTCGCAAGCTTCTGCGAATAAGTCGGCTTTCATATGCTCGGAAATTTCCGCTTTGAAAGCAGCATTCTTTTTGATTTCTTCGTCTAGACGATTTTCAAGTTCTTCTGCACGAGACGCTAATTCTTCAACAACATCAACTTTGTCATCAGGAATTTCGATGTAATGCTCGTTAAACAGATCTTTTAGCCCACCGATGAAATCATCTACTAGTTCAGACTTAATACCTTTTTCTACTGCAAGGCGATTTTCGTCCATCCAATTCTCAACTACGTAGTCAAGATATTGGTCAAGTTTAGCAGACATTTCTTCTTCAATTTTAGCTTTTTCTTCGTTGAGTTCAGACTCAATATCAACAACATATTTTTCTAATTGTTCATTGACTTTAGAAACAACAGCTGCTTCAAAAATAGTTGTAGCTGCATCTTTAAATTCTTCTGAAAGCTCCTCGTCGTTTGAGAATACTGCAGCAATATCTTCTTTAATATCGATATCTTCTGCAGAAATCTTATGACCTGCTCTTACAACTTCTACAGTCTCTTCAGAAACATCTTCTTCAGAAATTTCTTTTGCTTCTGCAGCTGCAAGCATATCTTCAAACACGCCAGCTAGTTCAGCTTTCTTCATACCGTTCATACGGTCTACCATTGCTTGAATCATAGACATTTTTGATTCGCCCATTGGCATTTTAGCTGTTTTACCTTTACCTGCTGATGCTTCAGCTGGTTTACCAGGCTTTACAGCTGTAGGTGAATCTTGAGGATCGTCTTCTTGCTTTTTAGACTTACCTGGAGCTTTGGCTGTCTTAGCAACCGGCTCAGGTACCTCAGACGGATCACCCATAGAAGCTTTGAACTCATCTAATTGCTCAGATTCGGCAACGATGAGGTCTTCTTCTCTCATTCTTAGATCTTGATCAGACATCGTTTTTCTCCTTTGATGGATATATTCTCTATTATTTATAATATTAAAGTTTTGAGATGAAGTCCTCAAAGACTCGAATTTTCATTTCTGCTAAGTCTTTAGATGAGGTCTTTTCGATTGTTTGTTTGTAGTTATCAATATTCTTTTCGCGAAGAATACCGTTTTCCCAAACCCATTCTTTACCTTCCATAATACCCTCTACAAATGCATTAGGAGCGGAAGGATCTGCAACAATATCAGCTGCTGTTGCAAGATAGAAATCTTTTTGTACTTCGGCTACGCCGTTTTTCTCTTTTAAAGAACCCATGCCGCGAGAAGAAACACCGATGGTAGCTCCTTCATTCATTAGATTCTTTACAATATTGCCCATTGGTGTATCTAAAATTTTAGCCTCACCAATGATATTATCTCCGTCTGGGGTAAGAGATGTAATCATATGCGAAACACGATCCAGATTAATAGTCGGACCAGCTGGATGACCTAGTTCACCAAAAGCACGTTTTTTATCAATATATTCTTTTTGATAACGTTTTACTTCATTAACGAGTACATCCATAGGATATCTACGACCATTACGGTTCGTGATATTACCTTGCATAAAGATACCTTTAATTTTGTGAGTTTTACCCTCACCAGCTTCTTCTGCGATATATTCTAATTCTTCGTTAATTTCGCATATAAGTTTCATATTAGTATCTCGCTACTTTTGTACCGAAAACAGTCGCTACAGAAGCAATAGTATCCGTAGGTTCTTTTACGATAATTTCTGATTGACCAGCTTCAATAACTACTGTACCTGGAGTGCCACCACCATTAACAGGATCTGCAGTGTTAGCAATAGTTACAGTTTGTTCTGCTGCATTTGTGTTTACCACACGTACAAATGTTGCGTTACCGAGATTTGTAGCTGAGCCAAGAGCTGTTGAATTGCCTAATAGTTTAATTGTCGCCATTTTCGTCAACCTTTACCCAATTTGAGAAGCTTTCTCTCATTTTAGATGAGCCCTGCATTACTGGTTGAGTTTCACCACTCGAGTGTGTTTTGCCACCACGATGAGTTTTTTCTGGATCTCCACCATCTACTGTGCCTTTAAATTGCGCAACAGTAGCTACAGGGTGTCCAGCCGTGTTCATTGTATGAGCTTTAGCAAAGTCTTCCTCACCTTTTGAGCGAGGCTTATAACCTTTTACTTCTGTCTCATCATCTTTCTCAAGCTTATTATCTTGTGCGGGTGAGCCTGGAGCCTCCATAAGTTCTTTAAATGTCTTCATCTGATTCTCCGTCGATTTCTGTTTCAAATTCTTCCTCTGGAGCTTCATCGGTAAAATCTGGCTCATTGAAAAAAGATTGAGCAACAGCAACTTTTTCTACACCGATACGTTCACGCAATTTATCAGCAAGAATACTATTAATAGCATCTTGGAAAACTGCTGTATTGTCATCTGATACTGCACTTACAGCATCTGCAACTTCATAAGGCATTATATTCTCCTATTACATATTTATACATTATTTATAATTTGTTTAAGCTCGTCTATTTGCTTTTGCTGATCTTTAACAACTTCAATCAATAAGCCTACCATAGCATCATAGTTAACAGTTTTATTTCCATCTTTGTTTTCTGAAACTACTTCAGGCAACACATTTTCTACTTCTTGTGCAATAACACCCATAGAATGATTACCAGATTCTTTCCAGTCAAAATTTACACCTCTTAACTCTGTTACTTTTGCAATAGGATTATCAATAGTAACAATATTTTCTTTAAGTATAATATCTGATGTTGAATTAAAATCAGCAGCTGCTACTGTACCAGAAAATGTAGGTGAACTATCTACATTAAGTGTTACGCCTCCTGAGGCTCCACCGCCATTCAGGTTTGTTCCAGCAGTAACACCTGTAATATCGCCTACATTAGTAGTAAAACCAGAATCGTTGTTAAAACCAGAAATATTAATATTAGCTTTTGTTAATTTTTTCTGTGCATTTACTGAATCAACTACAACAAAGAAATCTCCATCTCCATCAGATGTAGACGTTGTAAGTTCAGATAAATCAACATTTACTGCATCAGCAGTTACATCAATAAGAGTACCAGCTCCAACAGCAAAAGATCTAGATGCAGCAATTGTACCACCTCCGGTCAAACCGTCTCCAGCAGTAACAAAAGATCTAGATGCAGCAATTGTACCACCTCCGGTCAAACCGTCTCCAGCAGTAAGAGTTACCCCAGAGTGGGCAATATGTTCGTCAGCTACAAAACCAGACAAATTATTATGAACGATTGCACTATCATTTGTACTAATAGAATTATCTGCAACAGTAATACCTGTGCCTGCACCAATATTAAGTGTTCTATCAGCAGCTAATGTACCACCACCTGTTAAACCTGAACCAGCAATAACTTGAGTAGATGCATCTGCTTTAGTAGCAATATATGAGTTAGTGTTGCCTAATTGCGTTAAAGTAGAGAATGTTGCATTAACATAAGTATTTGCTGCTTTAGTTCCTAATGTTGTTGCTGTAGTAGTAGCAAAGTTAGCATCATCACCAAGGGCAGCTGCCAATTCATTAAGTGTGTTTAATGCTTCAGGAGCCGAATCAACAACATTTGCTACCTGTGTATCAACATAAGTTTTTGTAGCAGCATCTTGTGCTGCTGTAGGATTACCCATTCCAGTAATTTTATTAGTGCCCATAGCAAGAGCACCTGACATAGTATCACCAGTTACATTAACAAATAGTGAGGTCGCATTTGCGATTTGTAGTCTGTCTAAAATTAAACTATTCTGAGCATTGTTTGAAGTTAATGCTACTGCTTTAGTTTCATATGTTGTATCAGTATAGTTTCTAATATTAGTGTTAGATGATCCAATTTGCGCATTCACATATTGTCTTATACTTGTATTAGAAGACCCTATTTGCGCATTCACATATTGTCTTATACTTGTATTAGAAGACCCTATTTGAGCGTTAACATATGTATTAGCAGCTGCATATGACTTAGTTGCATATATTGCAGCTACGTTAGCTACTTGAATTCTATCTAAAATTAAACTATTTTGCGCTGTATTAGCAGCTAAAGCTACAGCTTTAGTTTCAAATGTAATATTAGCATTAGCTACTTGTAATCTATCATTAATAAGATTATTTTGTGCTGTGTTTGAAGCTAGTGCTACTGCTTTAGTTTCAAATGTTTGGTTTGCAAATGCTCTTAATGCTGTATTAGAAGAGCCTATTTGTGTATTTACATTTGTTTGTACGCTAGCAATATATGAATTAGTGTTACCTAGCTGGGTTAAAGTAGAATATGTAGCAGCAGCGTTTGCTACTTGTAATCTATCATTTACTAGATTAACTATAGCATTATTTGTAGTAAGAGCTACTGCTTTAGTAACGAATGTTTGATTAGTATAATTTCTAATATTAGTATTAGATGCACCGATTTGTGCATTTACATATGTATTAGATGCTTTTGTCCCAATACTTGTAGTTATAGTAGTAGCAAAGTTAGCATCATCTCCTAATGCAGCTGCTAACTCGTTTAATGTATCTAATGCTGCTGGTGCACCATCTAAAACTGTATTAATTTGAGTAGTAACGTATGATTGAACGTTTGCTACTTGCATTCTATCATTTACCTGAGCTTCTGTAGCTAATGGAAAACCACCAGCTGTAGAACCGTCATGTACAATTACTGTTTCTTTATCTGTATCAACAGTAACTTCAGCAATCGCGCCAGTAAAAGACGAATGTTGAACTGTCGTGCCTCTTCTTAACTGAATTTGCGTTGCCATTATACTATGCTCCCGTAATCAATTGTATTTGCTCCTACTGCTCCAGTAATTAAGCCATAATCTATTTGCGTTGCTTGGGATATTACCCCGTCTGCTATGTTAATTCCTGACCCGGCTGAGAAAGAAGTTCTTGCTCGAGCTGTTGTAAAATATTGGTTTGTCGATCCTTCTGAAAGATCATCTGTATCAAAAGGGTCTAACGTAATATTAGTAGTTTGTGTACCACCGTCTGATGTATTTATCGTTAATAAACTATTAGATGTATTATATGAAACCGATTGTACACCAGCTACGGCTGTATTAGAAATATTTGATATTCGACCATCAGCACCTACTGTCAATACAGGAACTTGTGAAGCAGATCCAAACGTACCTGTCGGCGTACCTGTTGCACTTAATGCATCTTCATTTGCCCATTCTATTGCTGTACCAGCATCATTAATTTTAAGGACTTGATTAGCAGAGCCTAAAGCTGTTAATCCTGTCCCTCCATGTAAATAACCGACTGCGTCACCTGATAGAAATTCAGATAAGCCAATAGCGTTATTTGAACCATCATATACTGTCCTAATAGGTACTTTAATAGCCATTTAATTACCTTAAAATAAAAACTGTGCAGCTTTAGCTGTTCTAGAAAGTTGGTCACCACTATTTAGCGTAAAATTAGTAAACACTCTCGTAGTTGTATCTGCCTTAAATGTAAACGTATTAGCAGGAACTGTTAAGCCAGTTGCTTGTGTGAATAGTGGAACTAATTGCTCAACAATACCACCATCACTCACTGTTGCTAGTTTTCTATCTGAACCAGCAACTGTAACTTTAGAGTTTGCTGGAAGCGTAGCTCCAGATCCTGAAATTGAAATAGCCCCAGTACCATCAGATGAAATAGTAGCACCACCAAGATTAATTGTTTGACCGGAAAGATAAACATCTCTCCATCTTTTACCTGTTGTACCTAAATCATATGTATTATTCGCAGCTGGTACTATATTAGTAGCTACAGCGGCAAGATTTACTCCAGCTCCACCACCTGCTTCTAAACTAACTAATCTTGTATTTGTGTTAGATACGTATGATTGAAAATTAGTATTACTTACAAATGTAGCTTGAATATAGGTGTTTGATACATCTCCGCTGCCCCCACCACCTGCTGTAGCTGCAATGTATGCGTTAGTGTTTGCAACGAAAGATTGAAATGCTGTATTACTTACAAAATTGGCTTGTAGATATGTGTTTGCAACATCACCTGATCCAGCTCCGCCTTCTGTAATTACAGTAGCACCTTCAAACTTACCTGTAGAAGAATTATAACGTAATACTTTATTGTTTTGTTTAACAGAATCTCTATCAACATCATCTAAAAATTCTAAACGTACTTCACCTCCACCAGAAGATCCTCCTCCAATAGATGCTCTAGTAATAGTACGTCTAATATTATCTTGAAATTTTTTAGTTTCTTCTGAAACTTTTTTAAGGTATGGTTCTATATCTGGCGAGTCACCATCTTTACCTGGGTCACCTTTTTCACCTTTTTCACCTTGCGGTCCAGGATCACCTTTTGGTCCTTGTGGTCCTTCAAGACCGGGAATACCCATCTCACCACGGTCGCCTTTAGGACCTAGATCCCCAGTATCGCCCTTATCACCCTTCGGACCAGCAATACCTTGCTCCCCTTTTTCTCCTCTGATACCTTGTGGTCCAATTGGTCCCGCTGGACCACCCACTCCTCTATCTCCCTTCGGCCCGATTTCACCTGGAATACCTTGCTCGCCTTGTAACCCAGTCTCACCCTTTTCTCCTTTTTCGCCTTGAGGTCCTACCGGACCTATTGGTCCTTGTTCGCCAATAACGTTTCCAATAGGAAATTGTACTCCATCATCGCGATAAAGAAATAAATGACCGTTTTCGTTTAATTGTGCTTCGGTAATATGTTTACCAGGTAAGCCTTGCTCACCTTGAGGACCAGTTTCTCCAACAGGTCCTTGTATACCCTGCTCACCAATAAATCCACGCGGACCTTCTGGGCCTGTTTCACCTTGAGGTCCCTGAGGACCTTCAACTAGTATAGGTTCTGGAGGTTCAAACTTTTGTAATTCAGTATGAAGTTCTTCAAGTAAAGCAGATTTAACTTTACTACTTTCTTTTTTTAGAACTCCTAAAAGAGCTGCAAGAAGTTTAGCGTGTTCAACTTGATCCATTATCTATGTCTTCCTGAGATGAGAAAGAATCATAGAATTTAGTCATACTTTCTACAAGACGTTTTTCTTCCTCAGTTAGTTCTTTTTCAGGTTTAAATTCTGGAAATACTTCTTCTTGTTGTGGTTCAGAGGGTGTTAAATCTATCTCTTCTTCATCATTTTCATCAGATTCCATATCTATTTCTCTTTGCATGACATCAATTTCTTCTTCTGTCATACGAAGAACATTTTTTCGAACCCAGGCTAAAGAAAAATATTTACCGACAAGAGGATCAACTTCACCTAAAATTCTTAATCTTTCAGCCATGATTTCACTTTCTTTGAGTTCTTCAAAGTGATTATCATTAACGAAATTATATGTAATGCTATTACGAGCTTGTTCCCATTCTGCTTTTGTCATAATACCGCGAAGTACTAATTGAACTTCTAGTAAGTTATCAAATAAAACAGCAAATTTATTTCTAATACGATTTATAAATTTTTGGAATTTTAATTCATCTCTAGAGATTTCTGTAGAACGTCCAATATTAAAATTAACTTCAGCTTCTAATCTACTAACAGGAACATTTAAAGCTTTATATAATTTTTTCTGAAAGTATAATACATCATCTAACTCACCTAAATTTTGACCACCTGGTAATGTAGTAATTTCTGTACCTCTACCACCTTCGCGACGAGGTAACCAGAAATCTTCTAGCATTGTCATATGCCGTCTATCATCTCTCACTTCACCTGTATTAGCATCATAAACAAGTTTATTTTTATGCTTTACCATCATATCACGAAGATATTGCTCAGCTTTTGCTTTAGGAAGGTTACCAACGTCAATATAGAAAATACGACGCTCAGGAGCTCTTGATAAACGATAAATTACAGTTGCGTCTTCTAACATACGCAGTTGATTCATCGGTTTAATTGCTTTATGAAGATGACCTAATGTAAGTTTATTCATTGGATCAATAAGACCAGATGTTACATGACAGATGCTGTCTTTAGCAATCCTTACACCTTTGTCTTGATTTACCATACCTTTTGGGTTATAGTAATAAAATTCTTCTACATTAGTATAAAGAGTAGCTCCTGATTTAGGATCTTTTTTCTTATTCTGTTTACGAATCTTTTTGATCTTACGTGGATCAATATAACGCAATTCTTTAATGCCGTCTCTTACGCTTTTTTCGTCAATAACGATTTGATAATAAAGACGTCCGTCTACATACCAACGTCTAAAGATTTCGTATCCTTTATTACCAAAATCTAATGTGTAAAGAATTCGATCAAATTCTTCTCTAATTAATTTTTTTACTCTGTTAGGAAGATCGGCTTCATCTAATACTAATTCTACAGGATATGCATTATCGTCCATAATAATAGCATCATTAATAATATCTTCTATAGCAAAATCACATTCTGGTTGCAATGCCATTTCGCGATATTTTGTTACAAGGTCGGCCTCATCTTTTGCTCTACCTTCAATATCAACATATGTACCATATGTGCCACCAAACGCACCTGCAGAATTGGTAGAAACTTCTGTTGCACCATCTTCATGTGTTTGCGGTACGATAGCCTGGAGCTGGTCTTTTTCTCTTTGATCAGCTCTTTTAATCTCAAACCCAAATAGTTCCATTTTTATCCTCGATATAGAAAAAGGGGTATACTATATTTATAGTACCCCCTCTCCTAAGTTTCTACACAGTTTCAATTAAAGAGCGAAGATTTTACTTGCACCTGCTGAGAAACGCACAGTAATGTCACCACCGTTTGGAAGGATTGGAAGACCAGTAGCTGTATCAATGTATGCAATCAATCTAGATGCTGTATTACCACCTTGAGAATCTGTATGATAAATTACAAGTGCTTCACAATTTGCACCAGTTGCAGCGGAGAAAGTTGCGTCAGCAGCATCAAATATACCACTAGTAATTGTCTTACTTGTTAACGTTACTTCTGAAACTACAGCAGAGTTTGGAATATCTGCTCTATCTTCATGTGCACTACTAAACGTATATACATCGGTATCGATTAACGCCATAGTAATTGTATTACTAGACAGATTCAAATTACCTGCAAGAAAATCCTCTTTAGCTTTAGGATATAGCTGGTTAGCCATAATAAATTACCTCGTCTCTATTAAACTACTGCTGATGCGGTTGTATCACCGGTTGTACCAGGAATCCAATAATCGTATTGGAATGTAGCAGTAAATTCTTGAATTGCTTCAGAATCCCAGCTTAGATCCATTGCTGATAGATCAGAGCACCACATACCTACAAATTGATATGATCTAATTGCTCGACCGTCTTTACCATATTGGATAACGTCTGCAACACCTGTCTTATATGTAGCTACGCCTGCTGCAGCAGTTCTTAGGTTACCTTCTAATGTGTTAATTTCTGTATTCCATTGCTCTAATGCATTACGGATTAAGAAATCTTCATCATTGATAACTGTAACTGTCCATGGATCGAACGTTCTGTTACCTGCGTGTTTAACTTGGCGGCCGAAGTAGGGGGTTGTTACGACCCCTACTGTAGCTGCTGGAACTTGTGCTGCACGACATAAGAATCTAAACTTGCTGTCTCCAGCTCCGTTTAGAGGGTTTGTCATGGTGACTTCAAAGAGCGAGGATCTTGCACCACCATACTCTAGCTCGCCTCTGAAATCGTTAATGTTAAATGCCATGGTTTTTCTCCTTTAGCGTTTATATGTATTTATTATACCTGACCAACGATTTCTGAGAATTCTACCCCAGTTCTTACTGCAACAAAGTTTAGCTGGATAAAGTTAATTGAGCGAGCTGGTTTAATGTAAATATCACCAATAAACTCGTTTCTATCAATTACTTCACCTGTATTGTTTGTTTCATCACAAACAACTCTGAAGTCTGTAATACCTCTGCGGCCTTGAACATCTCTTAAGAATGGCTCAACTAGGTTTCTAAATTGTGCTCTTGTAAA
>Ga0208767_1004091_pt1 | contig 10376 bp, 8 predicted proteins | sample VirMetDEL_Mar_21_FD_184514 | JGI IMG/M metagenome (GOLD analysis project Ga0208767, IMG submission 184514) | Aqueous microbial communities from the Delaware River and Bay under freshwater to marine salinity gradient to study organic matter... | ecosystem: Environmental > Aquatic > Marine >... | reverse complement strand
GGTCGAAAAGTCCCACAGCGGTGTTGTTTAGAGCTACTAGAGTGTCTGGAGCAATAAGCGTAGCCGTATCGTCCAACAAGGACACCTGAAAGCTGGAGGATGTCGCTCCTGTCAACTTGTAGATACCTGCTGTAGTAAAAATCAGTAGAATCGAACGCAAAGGTAAGATCCGAAGAATCTCGTCGTTAGCAGCACCTACGTCAAAGTAGTTGAGCAGCGGAACTGCCTCTGGCTGCTGGAACTTACTGTAATAAATACGGTTAGGCCTAGCTTCATTGGTGGCTGTGCTGGCCGAGGACCCGATGTCCGGGGACCAAGCATTGGGGCGGCTACTACTCATAGTGAATGCTACGGCATCCCCATAGTCTCTCTCGACAAACCTGAGCTTGCCGGGCAAGTCCTCTTCTCCAGAGTCATAAAATGCCCATATGTCTGTATTAGAGGTACTTTTGTTCACTACATTGACGATGGAGCGCGCCGTAAGGTCCAAGTCTACCAAGTAATCCGCTGTGTTAGATATTAAAAATTGATCTGATGAAGCGTCTTCAGTCGAAGCTCCAGTGTAGGTAACTCCGTTAATGGTGACTGTGTCTCCGTCCTCAAGGGCTGACTGAGTGTCTCCAGTGAAGTCTACCGCCAACAAGTCTACAGATAATGAGTACTTAGACTCAGTATTGGCGTAGAACATATGGTTCTGGTAAAGGGCTAAGTCATTACACTGTGGCGGCTCATAGTTCGCCTGTAGTGCACCTTGTTGAGTAGCGTTAGTGTAAAGGTCAGCTCCGCGTAAGTCGTCAGGGGTTGAGTCCTGCAATATGATGACTTTGTTGTAGATGTCATCTGGAGCTATGGCATCACCTGCTGTGTGAGCTGCGGCTGTAGTCCCGTTCACTCCGCGAGTAAGTCCGTTCAGGGTATTTACTGTCCTTGAGGTGTAGTCTATCTCCTCTGTGCCAATAATTATACGACCCCCCGTATCTGGGAAGGCGTACCCACTATCAGCCAGCACTAGGGAGGTGTCGGAGTCAGTTATGTTGGCATTAAGAGTAGTCCTGGCTGCGTTAGGGTTTCGTTCAAGAACTAGACCCATATCATCACCGGGGTCGGACCCTGAAAGTGTACTGTCGATTATAGTAGTCCTGTAGGCCTGTACGAACCAGTTGGTATCTACTGGGGGGGTAGGTATCAAGATTTCCATCTCGACATCACATACACCTGTTGCCAGAGGTACATCTGCTAGCATCCTCTGACTAGGAGGCCCTAATACCAAGTTATCCTTGGCGTCTTTGTATCCCCACACAAGTCGGTATGCCATAAGCTGGTCATAGGCTTGGTCGGAAACCGCGGTACCCGTCCCATCATTAGCTACAGAGAACTCTGCACTAAGTGCCTGAGGAGCGCCTGCATCAATGATGTCGCTGGTTGTCGAGTCTATCTTCTGTACGCCCTTGTTGGACGTTAAGTATAAGTTTTTATTAGCTTGTGCCGTCCGTATTCGGTTTGCGCCGGATGGAGGCTGTATCTGAGTAGCAAAGGCTGCCCACGAACCTAAGTCGTCGTCGTATAGCCACAGCTCTTTATTTCCTGAGTCTTCGACATATGCCAGTAAGTTGTTGAACCTGTCTTCAGTGTAGGTGTGGAGAGACTTGATAGCTCCGGTCAGGGAGCCGCTCAAGTTCTCATATCCACGTCTAGGGGAGAACAGGCCGTCCTTATCAATCACGATGTTACTAGCTACGCTAAGAGAGCCTTCAGGTACTTGTGACAACCTGTCGGCAAATGTAGCCAAGCCGTTGGACTTGGTTATCAACTCTTCTTGTAAGGCCATATTCTACCTCTTAGTAGTTTCGGTACTTTGAATCGTAAATACCGTTAATTCTGTTTCTTCGGGGTACGATCTTCTTGCTCTCTCCATCAACCCGCGAAGATATGATAGATAGCGCATTCTTTCGTAACTCGTCTTTTCTAGCCTGTGCGCGCTGGAAGCCCTCGGAATCACCAATGGACTCCATGATGTAGCCTACAACAGCTTCGGCCAGATATTCCTGCCATTCCTGCGGGATCTGTGGAACCGGGGAGTACTCAGACTCAACCAGCCAGTCACCGGCCTGGACAGACTTCCATGCCTCTGTAGGCAAGTCTTCATTAAATGTGATAGTGGTGGTTCCGCTATCTAGGGTGTCTACGGTCAACCCAATCGCCCGGTAGTCAAATCCGCCCGTAGCCTTCACTACGTCGAAAGTGGTACTGGTAGTCCAGCCTGATAGAAAAGAGGCCACAGTGATTGAATTTGAGGTCGTAGAGACTACTTGTCGTGCTTGGGTACTCTTCACTAGAGCGCCTGGCCGCAGGTAGTAGTAAAGGTTTAGTGTGCCAGTACACCCACCAAATAAATTGATCTGGTTGCTGGTAATGTCAAATCCGTAGACATTGCCGCCTACATTCTGGTACACTCGGTCCTCGATATCTAACCGGGGGATATTCCTCTCGGAGCCGCCAGAAGTAACGCTAACTTCGCGTAACTGCAAGCCTACAGCTCGGTCTGGGATATTGAATGTCTGGTTAGAGGAGCCGTCTAGCGTAGAGGAAGTGTCTTTGAATACAAAGTAGTCCTCGCGTGTCTTTATGATATCCGGGACGATAACTCCATGTAATTCTTCCGTTGCTACCTCTAGCAGTTCTTCATCTGTGAAGGTGGATTGGGAAGACGGAATAAACGCCCTACGCTTTATTTTATTTAATAGGTCATCTGTAGTGCGTGAAACCATGTGTTAGTCCTCATCTTCTTCGTCTTCATCCGCCTCTTCGATCTCGATGGAGGGGTCTTCATCCTTCTTGTTCTTGAAACCTTTAACTTTTTCTAGTTGTAGGCTTTTCATGCCAGAGATAATGCTCATCAAAGCTTCGCTATCGGGTGACTTCATATTAGATCCCTTTCTGAAATATATATGCTAGGACCCCTAGGGTCGAAGCTACGATTAATAATCCTATGCTTGTAAGACCTGACATCTGGGCCTCCAAGACGGCGGTTTTACGAGAGTATTCATGCAGCTCTTTTTGTAGTGCATCAATCTTCGCATCCGTCTTGTCGAACCTCTGGTCGATCTTTTCTATCAATTCTTGGTGATTCATTACATTCCAAAGTCCTTCGGCTACAGACTAGGCACTCGTAAGTGCCGTCGTCTAGTTTGTGTTTAGTGGTACGCAAACAAGTGTTGCAGTACTCATTCATTACTTTACAGCCTTGCGGACTGTCTCTTCGATCTCTGGCTTCTTGCCAGACAGCCACTTCACGACGTTGTCGTCAATTGGAGTCTCTGACTTCTTAGCTTGCTCACCAAGCCATCGGATTAGCTCACCCCATAGAAGCTCGAAGATGAAGTTAAGGGCCATGTTCTTTAAAAATGTTATTACTATTGCTGGCATAATACCTCCTTTGTTAAACTGAGTAACTAATTGTTATTGCTGTAAGACTATTTGTTCTACTAACAGCGGAGCCTGCGCTATTTCTATATTGAATTTGAAATACTCCACTCGTTAGAACGATTGCAGCGCACCAAACACCGCCGGAAAATATATAACAATTATAAGTGTTAGCTTGCGGTCTTGCCCAAACAGGTAAAGCTGATGTCGTGATTGGACTACCACTACTACTGTGTGATAGCAATCCTTGACTAGTAATGGTGACTGTCCTTCCTACTCTAGTTATATCTAAAGTGCCGCCAGTAAATGTACCATCATTAGTAGAAAAAGATGCCTCTCTGTACTCAGGGATCAAATACTGTTCAGTAGTGTCAGCGGCTTCGCTTGTCTTACTTGTACCCGCTGTAGTGGACGTTGCTTCAGCTACGCCAACGCTGACGGCATCAGCTACATCATCATATAGCTTGATGATGGGGATACTTTCCCATGCTTCACTTAGAGTCGAGTAGTTGGCATCTGCATCTACGAAGGTGTCGCTGGCTGAATCAATGATGATTCGCCCTTGAACTCTGAGGTCATTTGTACCAGTACCTCCTGTGTACATAGTGATAACACCTGAGTTAAAAAACGCATTATATCCGGCTGACGCCTCACCCATACAAGCTACGGCCTGCCCATTTATTGAGGCTGATATGCCATCAATAGTGATAGACTGATTTCCAGTAGACACTGTATAAGCTCCATAAATTAAAAAATGGAGGTATAGCTGACCTTCTGCTGACTGCTCTAAGTGACCAGTAGCTGTAATAGTTGACCAACCAGTGGGAGTAGAGCTTAAGCTTAGATCAACTTCATTAGTCCGTCGTGGACCGTCTGGTAAGTTGAATGTAGTGGACCCGTCACCTACGCCATATTTGGTGCCTACGTTTGCGAACAGGTCGGCATAATCCGTCCGAGAGACGGCTTGCCCTGAGCATTCCAGCCATCCGCTGGGGGCCGAAGTCCCCGCGTATTGCTGAATAAATCCGGCCCTCCCCGCACTCAAAGGTGCGGAGGCTTGCCTAACTTGTTGATTACGGCTCGATAAATTGGCCATGTATTACTCCTTTTTAAGTAAAGTCTGTTGTTTCATCCACATACATGCTCAGCTCTTCTAATGTGGTAAAACACCTTTCACTAGTTGTATCAGCGTTTAATTTAGCATTAGCGGAGGCGCTAGCAGTCTCCACGGTAACAGTCGTGGCTGTGGCTTTGAATATATTACCTAGCCTAAGTGTGCCTTGTTTAGCACCAGCGCCAGACGGAACCTGAAACCTGCCACCATCTATTGTATTACCGTCATGTTTTATAAAAACCTGTATCAGTGTGTCTGTATTATTTACAGTACAATGATAGGAACCGAATATATTGTAATGCTTCCCTATTACCAAGTTGTTAAATGTGGTGAATGTGCCATTAGTAGTAACGTCGCTCCCTACGGCTTTTTCCTGCCACCTATTAAACGGCAAGCTTGCTTTCCTGACCGAGTAGTCGGATACTCTGACTACTTCTAAACTAGACTGATTAGCAAAGTTAGCTGTTGTTCTTGTAGCTCCAGAGGCGTTCCTAACATCCAGAGTGTCTCCAGCGGACGCATATACAGTTTTATTAACAATAATGCCATCCCCGCTTGGAATAGTACCGATACCAACAATGGAACCATTTTTATAAATTCCCCAAGTTTGAGATGCAGTAGCATTAAATCGCATTTGTGCCGTAACTCTGTAGTATCCATCTACAGGTACAGTATACTGACCTGATGAAAAACTCCCTCCACCTAGATTGTAATCGGCAGTCGCAAAAGGGACTATTGAGGTGTTACCTACTGATTCATTTTGAGAATAGGCGCTGAACCTTAGATTCTGATACCAAGCGTCTGTTATAGTCGGTGTGTAGTTGTTTGCTAGCTCGGCTACTGGGACAGATATAATAAAAGACGCCCTCTGAGAACTCCCTATCAAGGAGTTAGCGGCTGCTGGGGCTAGTGCTGTGTTAGCTGCGTTATTAGCGTTGCCTGCAAAATTTAGATAAGTGTCCCCATGAGTAGCTAGCACGTTTTGCTGCTGTCCCACAGATGAAGCGGCTTTATTGAAGAATCCTACTAATTGCGCACTAGTTGACCCCTCATAACTGATAGTATAACTGTTTGGTAATTCAAGCTGGGCTTCATCACCTGTCACCGTTCCTGAAGTGAAATCGCCAATTATTTCTACGTTCTGACCATTTATTCTCCACTGGAGATTATTAGAGGATATAGTACCAAAACCCTGAGTATTGCTCGGTGTATAGCTCTGCCATTTACTTGTAACACCAGCAACCGTTTGACTCACTGGCTCAATGGTAACGCCACTGGCGGTGAACTCGCTGACGGACGTGCCAACTGCGATTACATGGAACTCATAGTCTCCACCAGCTCTGAAAGGTACATCCAAATAGTAGGTTCCGGTACCTGTAATTGTGTCACTGTCGCCAACGTATACACTGTTGTCAACGTCATACACCTGTATGGTAACATCACCGTTTACAGCACCAGAGGTGTCCAGAATGCTACACTTGGCTCGTCCGAAGACTCCGCCATCAGCATCATCAATACCAGTCGCCAGGATAGCCCAAGCAACCTTGCTGGTTCCTGCGGTCAACCCTGATCCGCTTATCAGAAATCCAGTGCCCTTAGATTCTTCTGCTAGCTCAGCCGCAGTTGTAGTCCGAGTGACGCTGAATCCTGAATCGCCAGTAACGTCATCGGTGTTGGTGGCTGCATCTGGGTTTAACACATAGTTCTTACCCGAAGACCCACTCACCCTTACGTCACCATAAGCTGCGAATATGTCATCAGTCACCCATTGTCCGACACTGTTGTCCCACATGAACTGTACCCAAGTACCTGTAACATCAAGTACAAGTGTCTCGTTAGCAGCTTGGCCATCAATAGCTTCGCCTGTAGCGGGAGCAATAGTCAGTGGATCAGTGCCCCAGCTCTCCGTGGCGTCTGTGAACCGAATCACAGAACCTTCTGATCCTGTCGGGAGTGTAATTGTAAAAGCACCGCCACTGGTATCAACAAGATAATGCAGGGATACTTCAGCAGTTGTCGCACTGGATACACCTTGCGTGGACAGTCCGCCAGACCCTGCTCCACCAACAACACGCCATCTACTCTCAGTGCTGTCATATACCAAGCTGATTGAAGCACCAGAAGCAACACTTAAGTCGCGGCCTGTGCCGGTCAATATCCGTCTAGCTGCGGTAGCTCCAGTGTCTTCGTTCTTTACAGTCAGTTTGTAGCTTGTGTCATTAGCTAGTATCAGCACCTTCGTGGAGATTGGGTTAATACTGCTCATGGCCCTGTCAGCCGTAAATCCTGTCAGTCTTGTAATTATAGAACTAGGAGCTAGCTCGAAGTCATCCGAGTTATCGGACTTATCAGTTGTTAAGTAAGTTACACTCTGAAGAGTGCTTCCACTTGTCCCCATTACCTCAGATACGCCATGTGCAGCAGTAGCTGCAATATGGGCGGCGCTGGTTGTTATATGGGCGTCAATCTGGGCGTGTGTGTTGGTTCCAACATTGGAGATATTGGTGTGGTCAATGGACGCCTCAGTAAAATGAATAGCTCCATCAGCAATATGGACATCCAGATCTCCGTCTACTTCGTCGATAGCCGCCTGAACCTCAGTAGCCGCTAAGCCACTAGTAGCATTGTCATAACTAATTGCAGACGCATCATGAGCATCCACTGTATCATTCAAGTGGGCAGTTAAATCCGCGTCAGCCGCCTTGGAGTCGATCTGAGTCTGGATAGAACTAGTAACTCCGTCCAGATACCCGAACTCGGTGTTGGATACTGAACCGTCATGTATCTTGGCTGCATCTACGCCAGCCTTGATCTCTTCGTCACCTATGTTGGTGATTGTATTGTTGTCTGCATCAATGGTCTTGTTGGTCACTGTAGCAGTATTGTCTGTGTCTAGTACCTCTGATCCGTCGAAAGTTAGTTTGTCAGAGGCGTCAACGGTAAGTGTTAAGTCCGTATTATTGGTAGAATCCCGCCAGTTTATAGCATCTAGGTTAGCCAGACGCACTACTCCTGCACTAGCGGGGTTTGATGTTTGAGATTTAAACCACAGGGCTTTTAGTCCAGCGGTTGGTCCGAAGTCTGCTTCGGTAGCAAGTGGGATTAATCCACCTTTTATCTTATAAGCGGCGTTCCCTAGTACTTCTAGTAAGTCTGTAGTATCTTGTCCCCATGAGCGTTCGCCTAGCTCTGGGATGCTGTAAGTTACTGAGTCAATTATTACGTTTATTGCCATGTCTTATTACCTTTGCTTTTATTTTCGTGTTCGGCAAGAATCTGCAAATTACTGAAGGTATGGAGTCCACCCTTTGAAATTGGCATGATATGATCCACGTTAAAGTTGTATGAACAACTGTTGCTTAGTACCTTTGATATGAAGTATAGAGCCTTTATCATATCCCTCTCCATTTGGCAGAGGTCTGGCGTCTGTACTTTCTTCCTAACCTGTCGCTTTCGAGTATTGGCTAGGATTAAATCTCTGTTTTTCCTGTTATACTCTTTGCGGTGTTCTACATTCTCTTCGCGCCACTTCTTCTGGCGCTCTATTTCACTCTGTCTGTTTTTTACTCTAAACTCTTTGTTTTTCTTTCTAGTACATACTTTACACTGGCTTCTTCTACCAGAAGGTGTATTACTATCTCTATTAAACTCTTCGAGTTTTTTAGTACTTCCGCATGTTGTACAATTCTTTTTCATTGTTTTTCCTTTAGTTGAGGTTAGGGGTGGGGGACCCCTCAACGGCCCCCCGCTTTTCGGTAGCTACTCCGAAAAGTTTGACAGTAACAATTGCTTAATTCGAAATTCCAGTAAATAGAACACCTTTAGCTGGGCATGGAAGGAAGACGGCCTGCTCACTATATAATCTACACTCGTAACCAGTTGAGTCAGCGAGGTGCTTGAACATTTCGCCACCCTCAGAACCAGGAGTCTTGAAAGTCAAATCGGTAGCACCGATACGCTCACACTTTCCTTTAGGGAAAGAGATAGCTTCGCCTTCTTTAACCATTGGGTGAGAGATGATTTCGATCTTACCGTTTTGTCCGTGGAACTCAACAGCTTCGTAACCGTTCTTAGCTTTAACGCCTTCAGAACCGTAGCGTCGTAAAGAAGCTTGGTCGTTAGCAAGAACAGAGTAAGTAGCTGGAGATACTAGAACAACAGCATCTTCCATAAGACCCTTAGAAACCGCCTTAGCGATACCGTCGTAGATCTTCTTGAGAGTCAAGTTTCCGCCAACAGCGCTAGTGTTACCCTTCCAAAGAGAGTAAGAAGCACCAGCGATTCCGAATAGAGTTCCGGTGTTAGAAACGATAGAGCGGAGTCCAACCATTTCATTTCCGTAAGCGCCACGGAAGTATACGTCGATACCAGAACCGTCAGTGTTGATTGCGTCGATAGCAGTGATGTCAGCACTAGCTCCAGTTACAGTGATAGACTTGCTGTCGTGGTCGATAGAATCAACAACTAGAGCAGCGTTAGTGTTAACAAGAGTAGTGGTGTCATAGAAGTCAACTTCAGCATTCTCAGCGCCAGCCCAGATTCCTGGAGCCCAAGTAGCGTCTGTGAAAGTCAATACAGTTGAAGTAGAAGAGGCGTTAGCAGTTCCGCTAGAAAGGCCAAGACCTACGTTTCCGTAAAGCATCTGAGCTTCGATACGAGCTGAAGCAGCTTCCATCATAGCCTGAAACTTGAATTTAGTAGCGTCGGTGAAGGCTTTTTCGCCAGATGACATGTTAGCAGCAGCGTCATAGCTGAATGCAGTTCTTAAAGTCAAGCTGTTTCCGCGAACTTTAGCGTCGTCAACGTCAGAGCTGATAGCTGCTGATAGAGTCTGGATTCCAGCTCCATAAGTGAAACCATTTTCGTTTGTAAGCTTAACAGCTTGAACGAAGTCACGGCCAGTCTTCTTAGCTTCTTTGAAAGGGACCATTTTCAAAAGCTTGGAAAAATCAGGTACTAATGAATCTAAACTGTCGCCGTATACGTCTTTGTACAACCCGTCTAGGGTCGATTTGGTGTGTTCTGCCATTTTAAAGGCTCCTTGTGTAAAAATAAAAGTTTAAAAAAATATAATGCACTAAGTCGTAACACTTACTATCTTTGGGTAGTTCTTGACATCCTAAGTTTGTGATACTATTGTCCTAGCCTGTAGATTAGCTTAGTGGCTTCGGGTAGTTCTTGACATCCTATCCGCCAAGCCTTGCTATAGACTAAAGGTTTTTGAAAAATTCTGAAGCTGATATTTTAGTAGGTGCGCTGCTTTTCTGAGACATAATCTTCTCCGCGGAAGACGCAGGTTTAGGGGCTGCTGGATTCTTTATCTTTTCCAGATCCTTAGTCCTAATCTGCTTTAGTATGTCTTCTCCAAGTAGAGCTTCTAGCTCCTCCAGCTTGCGAGACTTGAAGTAATCCTTGTAGCTGTTTCTCTCTTGGCCCTTAACGTACTCTACGGCATCCTTAACGGACACTGTGATGCGTCCTTCGTGGTCAATCGAGCTTTGTAGTACTGAAGCTACCTGCTGGATAGTGAATGGGTCAGCCTCTAAGCCTCCATTTTGTATCTCAGTCATGATATCTCTTGAGAAGTTCTCGCGAGCCTCTTCCACTTGGGCTTGGAACTCAGCGTCTTTACGGGACTTTTCTTGTTCCTCTTTGGCCTTTCGTAGCTCTTCTAGCTCCTTCTCCATCTCCATCATACGCTGTTGCTCAGGTGTTAGCTCTGGGCGTTCTGCGATTTCGATAGCCTTCTCTATGATCCACTTCTCAAGATCTTCACCCGTCATAATTCCGTTGTCGATCTTCATCTGGAAGAGGTCTTCCGGTGTACCTTGGAGGGCTG
>Ga0208767_1004090_pt1 | contig 10376 bp, 9 predicted proteins | sample VirMetDEL_Mar_21_FD_184514 | JGI IMG/M metagenome (GOLD analysis project Ga0208767, IMG submission 184514) | Aqueous microbial communities from the Delaware River and Bay under freshwater to marine salinity gradient to study organic matter... | ecosystem: Environmental > Aquatic > Marine >... | reverse complement strand
TTGGCATGGGTCAGGGCATACAGCAACAGCAGATGCAACAAGGTCTGCAACAGCAAGTTCTTAACCAAGCTCTTATTGATGCGGCAAGGCAGCAATACGCGGGTTACACTGGCGCACCAATGCAATCCCTACAAGCACCGTTGGCGGCTTTAGGCGTAGGCGGTGATCTTGGTCAAAAAACTCAGACTGGCACTTATAGTCCTGGGTTGTTTAATTACCTACAGTTGGGCGCAAGCCTTGTAGAACCCTTTTAAATAGGATAACGGCTAATGGCAATGAATTTAAATTTAATACCAACACCGAGATTAGAGGCAGAGCAGTTTAGTGTTCCACCTTTTCAGGGGCAACAACAGCCTATGCCACAGCCTATGCCACAGCCTATGCCTGAACAGCCTCAAGGCTTACTAGGTCGCATTGGCGCAGGAATTAAGCGTAGTGTTCAAGACCCGAACTTTATGGATCGGCTGACTATTGGCTTGGGCGGCATGACTATGCGTCCTAACGAAGCTCTTATGGAGTTAGCGCAGAATAGGATTGAACAACGTCAGGCGTTGGGATTAATTAATGAGCAGAAAAATAGAACTATTGAGGCATTAAAAAGATTGAATACGCCACAGGCTATGAGAGCTTTGCAGTTGTTAGATGCAGGTGGAAGTGTTAGTGATGCCGCAACTATGGCGTTTCAGAAACCTAATATAGAATACAAAATTGTTGATGGTAGGCTTGTTAAAATTGATCAAGACGCAAACAACGTTGATGTCGTTTACGAAGGTAAAAAGAAGCCTGATGTAAAAAATGTTGACGGAACGTTAGTTGACATTACAGACCCAAATAATCCTATAGTTGTTTACGAAGGTGACAAAGATTCTAATATAGAATACCAAAATATTGATGGTAAACTTGTTAAAATTGATAAAGACACAAACAACGTTGAGGTAGTTTACGAAGGTGGCAAAGGTGATCGTGAAACTAAAATACAAGATTTTATGAACACATTTAATATCAGTAGGCAAGATGCAGTTTCCTTTTTAGCTAAACGATATAAATCAGAAGTGGATACTTTTGGAAACGTCAGAATAATAGATACACTTACTGGTAAAGAAATACCTTCAGAAACACCTAAACCTAACGTAATTGATAATACTGTTGATACAATTAATCAGGAAGACTATGACTTCCCTGCGTTATTTACAGGAGAAAGTCTGATTGGCAATTTAGCTCAACCCGTTGCAGGTACGCTCGATATAAATAGTCCTTATCTTGAAAGAAGGAAAAAAGCTGAGAATTACCTTGATATAACAAATCAACAAGCTATGGCGGCATTAAAAAAGTCTACAAGACCTTTGGCGAAAGAGTACGAAGAAATTTCCAACATATTGCTAAAAAGTGGAGTTACAACAACAGTACGAAACGCTGCCAACAAAGCGCAAGAAATAATTGAGCTATTGAATAAGCAACTTGAATTAGAAACTAAATCGGCAACATATGACTCTACTGGACAGGCTTTAGGGCAGTCGAAAGAGGCTATAGATGAATTAAATAATGTTATTCAAAGATATAAAAATATTTTAACGGGATTAAACACTCAACCCAGAAAGTCTTTGAGTGAAATTTTTAATCCGACTTTGAATCAAAACGGTGAGGGGGCAAGATAATGGAACTTGTTCCTAAGTCAAAAATAAATGAAATGATAGATGAGGGGTATAGTGAAAAAGAAGTTTCCGAGTTTCTTGCATCTGAACTTAATTTAACTGACCAACTAGATCAAGTGTTAGAAAACGATTACTCGTACTCAAATTTTTTAGATTATGTATCTGGTAAGGAATCTCAAGATTATTCTTCTACAACCCGTTTGGGTGCTGTAGGATCAGGTGCAACCTCTGGTCTTGTTGATTTAACTAGTGCAATACTTGGCGCACCTGCTGATCTTGGCGCAACAGTTATAGAAGAGGCAGTTGATGCGCCTTATCAAGTTTATAAGCGTTTGACAACGCCTATGTCAGAAAAAGAAGAAATGTTTAAGAGAGGTGAATTTGAATTTCCTAAAGTTTTTGAATTTGAAAAACCGTTTTTAGGTTCAGATTACATTTCTGAAAAAATAAGGTCTGGGTATGATGCGTCAGATTTTCCTATTGCGGAAAAAAAAGATTTGCCTGTTAGTTTGAGACCTTACTATACTGGGGGTGAAACTTTTTCTACAGGATTAGGTATATTAGGTGCGCCCTACGCTGCTGTACGAAACCCTAAGAGAGTATCTAATTTTCTTCAACCTCTTGTTGAAAGAGCAATATCTTCACCTAAATCATATTTCGCATCAGAGATACCTGCATTAACAGGCGCATCAGTAGCAGGTGGGGTAGCAGAAAAAACTTTTCCTGATAACCCATACGCCAGAATTGGAGCAGAAGTTACAGCAGGTTTACTAAATCCTATGCAATACGCAACATCTCTTGTCAATAAATTTACTCGTTCACCAAAAACTAATATTCAAGATAAGGCTTCAGAGGTGGCGCAAAGTTTTGTTACCTCTAGAGGAGAATCTCCTTCTGACGTAGCAAAAATATTGGAGTCTCCTGATGTAAGTGGGGTAAATCTTACACCTGCCATGAGAACTGAAAGTCAAGGCTTATTAGACTTAGAGGGATATGTTTCTAAACTATCCCCAAATTTTAGTGAAGCACGAGACAGCCTTACAGCTAAAAGTTTGTCGAACTTGCAAGAGGGTATACAAAAATCCACAACTCAGGGTAAGCCTGAATTGATAACTCAAGCCTCTAGGCAAAGATTTCAAGATATTAATAATAATTTAGACATGATGGTGGCTAATTTTGAAAATGCCGCACTAGATGCAAGATCAAATATAACTTCACTGACAAGTAAAGATAAAATTGAAAAATCTTTGAATGCAGTAAAATTAATGAGGTCTTCCTTAAAGAACGCAAGAGATCAAGAAAATATATTGTGGAATCAAGTTGATAAAGATGTTATTTTACCACCTCAACTTATTACTAACGTAAGAGACGCAATAAAAAGAACTGCCTTAAAGAGTGAGCCTCTCCCGCCTCTGGTTAGCCGAGAATTAAAAAGAATGAAAAAAGAAGGGGTTCTTAGCGGTGATGCCTTAAAATTTAGGTCAGAATTACTATCAGAGGCAAGGCAAGCTAGAGGAAAAGGTGATTTTATTGTGGCAACACGATACAATGAAGCCGCCTCTGAAATACTTGATAGCGTAATAGACATGATGCCTAGAAGCGAAGAAGTGTTGCAAGCCACAGAATATTCTAACAAGTTACATAATGTGTTTACTCGATCATTTGCGGGCAAGTCGTCTTCTAGAGGAAGATTAGGCGAAGAAAGAATTTCACCTGAAACTATGCTAGAAAAGGCTTATGGTCAGGGAGGAACTCAAGCTAAAGTGCAGTTTGGTGAATTATCTAAAGCCGCAAAAATGGGCGATGAGGCTGTAGCAGGTAATTTGTCGTCTAAATTGGCAGAAGAGTCTGAGGCTTTTTTAAGTATTGTTTCTAAAGATTTATTAGATGAATCAGGTCAAGTAACTTCAAATAAAATTAATAATTTCTTATCCAAGAATGAGTCTTTGCTAAATGACTTTCCGTCTTTAAGGCAGAAGTTGCTTAATGTAAAAAATGTAAATCAGGAATTAAAAAGAATATCCTCAGATGCTAAGACAGCAAGACAAATTATAAATAGTAGAACTATTTTTGGTAACGTACTAAAAACTGACAGCCCTGAAGTTGTTGTAAAAAATGTTATGAAAAGTGATAATTTCACTAGAGATTATACGCAATTAGCAAAAATGGCAAAAAGGGGAGGAGAAGACGCAGTTTTAGGGTTAAAGTCATTAACTATGAAAAATATGTTTGACGCTTCACTAGATAAAACAGGATTGCTCGATTTCCAAAAATTAAAAAATCTAATGTCAAAAGGATTTTCTAAAGAAGAAAGAGGCGTTTTAAATTTAATGTCTAGAAATAATCTGATAGACAATTCTTCAATAAAGTATTTAGAAGAATTGACTGACAGGGGATTAGCTATACAAAAAATAAAAAATAGACCAAGACCTATTACAGAAGATTTACCAAATGATTTTTTAAGCGATGCTCTGGAGAGGCTTGCAGGAGTAAAGTTAGGGCAAGCAGTAGGAAAAGCTACTGCATCGCAAAACTCTTTAATGTTAGCTAGTGCGGGTGTTAGGTTTGTAAAAAAAGGGTCTAATTTCTTTAAAAAAATTCCTATAAAAGCAACTCAAGACTTACTAGTAAACGCTGCTTCTGATCCAAAACTTATGAGAATGTTGCTACTAAGACCTAAAAGTCTAAATCAGCAAATGGCGTTAGAAAGAAACATTAAGGCGTACTTGCTATCTTCAGGAATAAATTTTGATAAGGAACAATAAATGCAACCGAAAAAGTTGAGCGAAGAAGAAGTAAACAATGCCGTATCCGTAGCAGTACGGGAGGCAGTTGACTTTGTTGAGAGCGAGGTAGCTCCAGACCGCATCAAGGCGCAACGCTACTTTGATGGCGAAAGCTATTTAGGCAGTGAGGAGGGCAGATCACAAGTCGTGGCGACTAAGTGCCGTGACACCATCAGGTCTGTAAAGCCATCTTTAATGCGTGTATTCCTGCAAAGCGGTACGCCAGTAGAATTTATGCCGAGAAGACCCGAAACAGTTCAGGCGGCAGAGCAAGCCACCAAGTATGCGGAATATGTATTTGACCGCAATGATGGCTTCAGCGTTATTAGTGACGTGTTTCACGATGCGCTAATAAAGAAAGTTGGCATTGCCAAGGTTTATTATGACGAGGTAGAGGAGGTAGAATTTGATGAATATTCTGGAATTACTGAAGACCAAATTGAACTTATACGTCAAGACCCTGACACAGATATTATTGAGCAGCGTACAATCATTGAGGCTCAAGTTGACGAGATGGGCTTACAAGTTCAACCTGCAAGTTACGAAATTAAAGTTGCTCATACTCACAAAGATGGGCAGATAAAGATTAAGTCAATCGCCCCTGAAGACTTCTTTGTGGATCGTGATGCAGTGTCTATTGATGACTGCTATGTATGCGGTCACTCAAGCACGGGTCGTGTCGGTGACTTAGTTGAGATGGGATTTGACTTTGAGGAAGTATATAGATTGTCTGGTACAAGTGACAGCACAGTTGCAGACGAGGAGGAGTTTGCTCGCAGAGGTTGGGACGACAACAGCGAGACTGACAGTTCTATTGACCCGTCAATGAGGCGTGTTCTCATTACTGAGGCTTACATGAAGATGGACATTGAGGGCGTAGGCGTAGCCAAAATGTACAAGTTCTTGTGTGCGGGTCAGGACTTTGAGGTATTGGATTATGAGGTATGTGACTACAATCCATTTGCCGTATTTGAAGTTGACCCAGAGCCGCATACGTTTTTTGGTCGGTCACTGGTTGACATTATTATTGACGATCAGGACGCATCGACATCATTGCTGCGTGGCTTATTAGATAACATTGCCATGATGAACAATCCAAGGGTTGTGGTTAATGATGCAATGGTAAACTTAGACGACATGCTAAACAATGAAATTGGCGGCATTGTCAGGGCTAAAGATATTAACCAAGTTCGTGAGATGACTGTAGGCGGTGCGGCTTCTGCGGCACTACCTGCGATGTCTTACTACGATGAAAGCATAAGGGCTAAGACAGGCGTTTCTGGTGCGTCTATGGGTATGGATACCGATGTATTGCAGTCACAGACTGCGGCAGGTGTTAATGCGGCTGTACAGGCTGCCAGTGCCGTTTCAGAGCTAATAGCCAGAACGCTTGCCGAGGGCGGCATGAAGCAGATGTTTGACATCATTGCTAAGTTGGCAAGGCAACACCCGAACCCTGATGAGGTGATGCGTGTTGACGGTCAATTCGTTCCTGTAGACCCTGCCTCTTGGGGTACTGAGATGGATATTACGGCTAATGTCGGACTAGGAAACAACAAACATGCAGAACGTGCCGCCACACTACAGCAAGCACTACAATTACAGATGCAGGTGTATCAGGGTTATGGCGCACAGAATGGTTTAGTTACGCTGACTAATATCCGCAACACCATTGCAGACATTATGCAGTTAGGCGGTGTTTCTAATGCCGACAGATACGTCATGCCAATGTCTATGGAGCGCGAGCAACAGATGATACAACAGCAAATGATGATGCAGCAGCAGCAAGCTCAAGGCGGTCAGCAAGCCTCTGATCCAAACATGGTATTCATGGAGACTGAGCGACTAAAGACTGCGACTAAGGCTCAAGTTGACATGCAGAAGGCTATGATGGAAAACCAACGCAAGATGCACGAATTAGGCATGAAGGACGACTTAGAGCGTGACCAGATGGCGCAAGACCTTCTAGTTGATGCGGCTAAAGTTGTCGGTCAATATGGAACTAATGTTGACGTTGCAAGAATTAAGGCAGAACAAAATGCGCCAAGACCGCATAATCTGCAAATGATGGGAATGAACCCGAATGGATAAGAAAGCTCGCGCACATCACGCAGAAAATTTAATGCGTGATGATGTTTTACAGGATGCCTTTAATATGGTAGAAAAATATTACATTGATACAATTATCAGTGGTAGCGCGAGTATTGATGACGTTTTGGAAGCAAGGCAATCTATACTCGCATTAAAACGAGTAAAGAGCCAAATCCAGACCTACATAGTAGATGGAAAGCTCCTAGAACGAAAGGAATAGATCGTGGAAAATACGATTACACTAGATCAGGCGGCAGACCGCCTAGTAGCACAACCTGAAGCTGAAGCCGAGGCAGTAGATACTACTCAAGACGTTGAAGTTGAAACTGAGGAAACTGAAGAAGAAGTTGTGACAGCCGAGCCAGAGGCTGAAGAAGTTGAAGCGGAAGCGGAGACTACTGACGAGGAAGATGAAAGTGCGGAAGTAAGTGCATCTGACGAAATGGATGAAGCCGATGATGAAGAAAGCGATGGCTACGAGACACCTCAAACAGTCACTGTCAAAGTTGATGGTGAGGAAGTTGACGTTACCCTTGAAGACCTAAAACGCTCCTATTCTGGGCAAGGCAAAATCCAGAAGGGTATGCAGGAAGCCGCAGAGCTACGAAAGCAAAGCGAGGAAATGTATCAAGCCCTTCAAGCCGAACAGCAACGGTTTTTGCAAAATGTTGAGGCAATGCAACAGCAGGGTCTCAAGGCAATGCCAACACCGCCTGATGACGCGATGCTTGAGACAGACCCTATTGGTTATATGCAGGATAAGGCTGCATACGACAAGGCTGTGACAGAGTATCAAACTCAACAGGCAGAAATACAGAACATGCAAAGGCAGCAAAATGCTATGCAGCAACAGGCTCAAGAGCAGTACCTACAACAGCAAGCACAAATTGTGCAAGACATTGTACCTGAACTTAAAAACCCTGAAGTTGCAGGTAAATTCAAGGAAAGCCTAATTAAGACAGGCATTGAATCCTACGGATTTACGCAAGACGAAATGTCAAGCATTATGGATGCCAGAGCAGTCGCTGTGTTAAGTGACGCATATAGGTGGCGAGAGTTACAGTCGAGCAAGGTTAAGGCTAAGAAGAAGCCGCAAGCACCTCGAAATGTCAAGCCAACTGCAAAAAGGCAGACACCACAAAAAGTTGTTCGGAATAAGCAACTAAAGGCGGCAAAAAATAGCGGTAGATTAGAAGATTTCGCTAGTTTGCTCCTTGAATAATTTAATCGGTTAAGCTCAGAAAAGGACTTTTTAACATGACACAACCAACAAATACTTTCGACTCATATGATGCAAACGGCATCAGAGAAGACTTGGAAGACGTAATTTATGACGTTTCTCCAGAAGAAACACCTTTCTACACAGCCTGTGCAAAGGTAAAAGCTACTAACACACTGCACGAATGGCAAACAGACGCACTTCGCGCATCAGCCGCCAACGCACACGTTGAGGGTGACGACACTGCTGCTGAAGCTCGTGTGGGAACTTCACGCCTTGGCAACTACACGCAAATCTTTAAAAATGCTGTAGTAATTCCTGCGACAGACAACGGCTTGAATAAAGCGGGTCGCGCCAAGGAAATGGCATACCAAGTGATGAAAATCGCCAAGGAGCAGAAGCTTGACATTGAAAAGGCTCTTTTCGATAACAACGCTCGTGTTGCAGGTAACGCAACAACTGCTCGTGAACTTGCGGGCGCACCTGCATGGCTCATCACTAACACAGTGTTTGGTGCTAATGAAGGCGCAGACGCAACTGGTGACGGTACAGACGCTCGTACAGACGAGACAACTGCACTAACTGCCTTTGACCAAGACAAGTTTGACACTGTTATGCAGTCAATTTGGGAAAATGGTGGAAAGCCTGACAGCGTTTATCTTTCAGCCTTCCAAATGAATAAGGCACTTGGCTTCGTAGGTAATAACAACCAACGCTCAACAGTTAAGTCAGAAGACGAGTCTGTGGTTAAACATATGTCAGTATATGTAACACCGTGGGGAACTGTCGAGTTCAAGCCAACCAGAGAAAATCGCTCTCGTGACATTTTCATCATGCAAGACGATCACTGGGCTACTGCGGTACTTCGTCCAACTAAGAACGAGGCACTTGGTAAATCAGGCGACTCTGAGAAACGTCAAGTTGTTACTGAACTTACACTAGTATGTCGCAATGAAAAGGCATCTGGCGGTATCTTCGATAACACAACTTCATAATAATATTGGGGGGTGGCTACGGCTATCCCCCAACCTTTTTTTACTTAGGAGATTAAAATGAAAATCAATGAAAAAATACATTACGATGAGCAAGGCGATAAGATTATTGTTGAGGAAACTCACGACTACAATCCCGTCTTAGAGAAAGCCAAGACAATGCGTTCCGCAGGAATGACAGACTTTGGCGAAAGTAAATTAGTAGGAATGATCCCGATGAAAATTTGGGCTGAGTGGGCTAAGAAGTGGGGCGTAAAGGCAAGTGACAGTCACGCCATGAAGGAAGTAGTTGCCCGTGAGTTAGCCGATCCAGACAATGCGGCATTCCGAGTATGGGAAGGCACATATTAAAATGTCAGAAGACTTAAACCAACAAATCGGCAGACTTGAGGCTCAAGTTGAGGCAATGCAAAAGTCAACCGATGAGATACGCCAAGACGTTAAGGCTCTTACTGAAAGTATGAATAAGTGGCGAGGCGCAGGTGCAATTCTTTTATTAGTTGGTACGGTCTTTGGCTTCTTAATTGATGGTATGCTGTCATTACTTACAAGATCATAATTTTATTGTTATTAGGTGGGTGCGCGAATACGAGTTACACACAATACTGCCCAGAAAAAGATATACGATGTCAGACAAACCTCAACGCTCAAACTCTTTATCTTATTGGCGAAAAAGATGCGGCAGTCGAACTGCTCTGTGGGTTGTCGGAATATCAACCTGTCTTGGATTGTCAGACGCAGTAGCGCAAGATGTGACAGGTGATCTTAATACTAATACCAACATTAGTGACGCTACAGTCGATAGTAACAATACACAAGAAACCATCAATTATAATGGCGCAGGAAGTAGTCCAGGATCGCAGCCACCACCTTCCGCAATATCACCTACCGTTATAGGCGGTGGCGGTCAGGATAGCTGTTTAATACCAAAGACAGGCGGCATACAAGTTAGCCTATTTGGTTTTAGCTTTGGCGGTATGGAACAAGACGATGAGTGCAACAGGCGTAAGGATGCACGATTAATTGGTACGCCACAGCAGATAGGCGGCATGGGATTGCAAGTTTCAGGTATATCCGTGATGTGCGGCAATGCGGCAGTGTTCAAGGCTATGGCATTAGCGAATACGCCATGCCCTGTGATGGATGTTGATAAGGGTAAATTATTAGTAGGTCGTGAGGCATTTGAAATGATGCGTGGCGATCCAAAGAGTTTTGTGGTAGGATACCGCAAGGACAAGAAGTTCTGGAACAAACTATTAAGAATAGGTAAGGAATTAGATGATGTTGAAAAAGCTACTGACAGCCGCAGTGTTTCTGAGCGTTTTAGGTCAAGCCGCACACGCAGACGAAACAGTCGCTAATCTGTATAATGCGGCAGATGCAATACGCCAGAAGTTAGAATTATCTAATCATGCGTGGACAGTCGATATGCATGCCCATCAGGGTAACATTGTTGAGACAGGCGTTAGCAACGAGGCTATGATTAGCGAGACAATGGTTATTCAATACAATAACGCAATTCAGACAGTCTTGAACACAAGTTACCTTACCGCCAAGGATGTCTTTGAGGAAAAGCATAACGAGGCAATCGACAATATGCACATGGCTATTGATGACTTGATGGGTGCAACAACCA
>Ga0208767_1004089_pt1 | contig 10377 bp, 4 predicted proteins | sample VirMetDEL_Mar_21_FD_184514 | JGI IMG/M metagenome (GOLD analysis project Ga0208767, IMG submission 184514) | Aqueous microbial communities from the Delaware River and Bay under freshwater to marine salinity gradient to study organic matter... | ecosystem: Environmental > Aquatic > Marine >... | reverse complement strand
GGTCTATTTGTAGCGGACCACGCAACGCATATATGTATAGTATACACTAATCTGCAATAAGTCCAGTTATTTGTTTACCTTCTTTAGCAGCACCTAATGTAATACCTTGTTTAGATTGAAGTTCTGCTTGTACACGTTGTATACGTTTCTGAGCTTCTACATCGCCTAATGCAGCTTCTTCAAGTGTTTCTAACTCTAAATCTCTACCAATTGTTGTAGCTTGTTGCATAACAGTACCAGCAGTTTCATACAAACTCTTAGCTTGTTGTTGTGTTAAACCAAGGTTTTTAAGCTCTTGAAATCTAGCAAATGATGTACTAAATCCTCTTGATGCAGCTTCAGCTTGTAACTGTATAGTTGCTATTTCACCAGCTAATACTTTATCTTGTATCTTAGGATTAATTAACGCAGCAAATATTGTAGGTTGGTCAACAGTAATGTTATATCGTTCTCTAAATAATGTTTCTACTTCAGGTATTTGATTAACTACACCAGAATATACAACATCTACACGCTGTTGAAACTCAGCACCAGATACTTCTCCAGTAACCATTTCTTTAAAATCATCTTCAAAATCTGTGTAATCTTGTATTCCTACTTCACCTAATGTTTGTTTGTAGGTAGCTATTGTAGATTCTGCTGATAGTTCGTCCATTATCAAAGAACCATCTTCACGTTCTAAATATCCGTAATTATCTTTCCATTCTTTAGTTTGTCTAGTAGCACCTAAAGCAATATTAGGGTCACCTGATTTAACCCAGTTTTTAGCAAATTGTTCTACAACTTTTGGAGGTAAAAAAGAATACATAGCTTTTGCAAGGTCTTTACCTTCTGATACAGTTCTACCTGATTCAGCATCTCCACCAAAGTTTTGTCCACCTGCAGCAAATGATGCAGCTTGTGCCTCAGCATAATTAGTTGTATAACCAACTTTAGCTAATTCTTTTGCTTCTTCATCAGATACTTCATAACCTGTAAGATAATCTTTTCTATATACTCTAACCATTATCTACCTTCCACATATGCAGTACTTGATACTACACCACTACCAAATGTTGACATCATTGCTCTAGTTAAATCATCTTTTGTTTTTTGATAACCACGTTCTAAACCTATTTCACGTAAATATTCTTGTTCTTTAGAAGTGTCATTCATACGTATTATAGAATCAAGAACAGGGTCATCTTCTTTTAATTCTATACCTAAAACATTTTTTGCAACTTGTTTTTTAGAAGTAACAATAAAGTTCCAATCAACATCTTCATCATACATATTGTATAACGAGTATCTTTGTTTTTTTAACTTACTTGCAAATACATCTGCATAATCTGCATCAGCTCTAATCTTTCCAGCTTCAGCTGCAATATTAACTGTATCATGTAGGTATGAAGGTAAATACTGGTCTAATAAATCTTGTACAGTTTTTTCTTTAGCACTTGTAACACTAACTTCTCCACCTTCAAGTATTGTTTTAAATGTTGCATTTAAGTTTTGTGCGTTTAATGAATAAGGGTCAGTTGCACCAGCTATTTGCCTATTAGCTTCTGATAAACTCATTGCACCTTTAGCAACACTATCAGCTAACCAATCAATAGCAGCTTCTGGTATAGAACCACCTGATGCTTCTACAATTGTTGTAAGATAATTTTTATTTTCATTTTTTGTATTTTGAAAACCAATAGGGTCAGTCTTAGCCATTTCTTGTGCATCAAGCATTTCTTGAGATAATTCAAGTCTTGATAATATATCTCCATATGCTGGTGTACCTTTAAACTGTTTTACAGCTTCATCAACATCTCCATCTAATGTTGCTGATATAGCAGCAATTTGAGATAAATACTCATCATCAGTCCATAATGTTGTAGCAGCACCATATGTTTCAACTAGATTTTGTGTTGATGTAAAAAAGTCACCTAGTATATCTGCAGCATCATCTGCTATTGCAGGAGTAATTTGTCCTACTGCAAGAGGTACACTAACCAATCTATCGTTTTTATAAAAACCTGCATTAAATGTTTTACTATCTGTTGTATAAATACCAGCTTTAGCAATTGCATCTTTCTCAGCATCTCCTGTTTCTACGTAATCAGTTAAGTCAGATAAAGTAGCATCTGATGGTGTATCAAATACATAAATTGTACTACCTACGTCAACTATAATTTTATATTCTTTTGTATCTGTAATGTACATTATCTGTGCTGATTTATCTGATTTAACCTTCATTAAATATTCCTTTTATTCTTTTAGCTCCTTCAACTAACCATTCAGTACCATATTTACCAGTAACTTTATTAAGAACTTCATCTAATTGATAGCTAGGACTAAATTCCATTTGTTCTGCAAATCCTTCTATACCTGCAATTAAAGCATCAATACCTGGTTCTTCACTACCTTTTGCAACTTGTTTACCTGTTAATGCTGCACCAGTTGATAAATTCATAACAGCAGGTCCAGTTGTTTCTCCTAAATATTTTCCTCCACCTTTTGCCATTGCACGTAATATACCAGCTAATAAGTTTTGTGTTTCTAATTCTATCCAAGGTTTTACTATTGAACCTAAACCTACTTTTCCTAAAGCTACTTCTAAAGCTTCTGATACAGGGTCTAATGCACCTGCACCTAAACGTCCTAAAAGACCGCCTAGTTGTTTAGGATTTACATTATTTTTCTTTGCAATAAGAGCAATGTCTTTATCTGTATAACCAGCCATCATATCTTTGTATGCTTCTATTTGTGCATCATCAGCTTGTGAAAGACTTTTAGTATATCTATCTAACTCAGCTTGACTTGGCTCTCTAGCAGCTCTATCTGCCATAGTATCGTCATATAGCTGTTCAATTCTATTTTGTTCTGCTAAACGTGCTTGTTCATCTACGTCAATATCAGAAAAAGGGTCATCCGCTAATGTACCTTTATTCATTCTATCTATTTCAGCTTGACTAGGTTCTCTAGCTGCCATGTCGGCTTGTGATTCATCAAAAGCATCCCAATCAATTTTTTTACCACCAGAATAATTTGTTTTATAATCATCAATTGCTGCATCTGGAGTATCAAATAATTCACCTGGTGCTAATCTTCCTGGTGTTTGAAAACCATCTTCATAATATATATAACGTCTATAACCTTCAGCTCGTTTACCAGATGCTGGATTGTATCTATATTCAACTACTGCTAATTCATTATCAGCATTAATTTCATAACCATATTTTGCATCATAAAACATCTCATCACCTTTACCTTGTAAACCACGCATATCTTCTTGGTATCCAATAAATTTAGGTGCATTTTTTTTAGCTTCTTCTAAACTATTAAAAACTGGAGATTTTACTTCTTTATAAAAAGTAGTTCTTTGTGTTTTACTATCGTAATTAAATGTTTTATAAACACCTTGATGCATTCGAACTGGTACAGCTTGTACACCATCTGGAGTAACTACCCAAGCATATTTATTTTTAACTTTAGGTCTACCTTTAGGATTAGCCATTATCCTCCATACATAGCAGACATAATATTATTCTGCATTTCTTTAATTTGTGAACCACGTTCCCAAGCTTCCGTTTCTCCACCAAATTCTTTTTCAAACTTAGCTTCAAATATTTCTTCAACGGTCATAGGTTGCATTTCTTGCAAGTTACCAAAATCTAATCTTTGACCGGTAACTGTATCTACACGTCTAGGTTTTTCTGTTACTGGGTCAACTGTAAATTTAGTATTGTATATAGGCTTTGTAGTTATATCCATAAATTCTTTTTCGTATTTAAAACGTTGTAATTGCGTCCAAGGTTCTGAATAAGTTTCTGCTAACTTTGTTGACCAATCGCTTAATTCTTTTGCTGATGGACTTCTACCTGTATTAGCAACAAAGTAAGCTTCTACCATATCATCTAGTGTTTCTTTTCTAGGAGGAAGGTATTTAATTTTTTCAGCTTCAAGTTCTTTTTCTAATTCAAATTTCTTTAAATCAACATTTGCTTTAGCTATTTCTTTAACTGCATAATTAAATAAATTTCTTTCAAAAGATACATCCATATTTTCATACTCAATACCTGCAAAAAATAAAGCTTCTTCTTGTTCTATTTGATTTCTTAATGGAGTACCTTTAGCAGCATTTATGTTTTGGTCTGCCCAATCCATAACTGATTCTATTTTTTGTCTTAATGTTTCACTATATACACCTTTAGTTCCAGCAAAATCTTCTGGTGTAGCTATATCATTTTCAATTAAATAATTTTGAAACGATACAATTTCTTGTGTAGTTGCACTTTGAGAAAATATATTTGAAAATAAAACATTATTAAAATATCCACCAAATACTTGTAATTGGCCTTCTGCATCTTTTATAAGTCTTGTTCCTGATTCAGGTGCAATTTCAAAAGCTTGATTAACAATATCATCTATTATTAAAGCTCTTTGTCTATCAGTTAAAGCTTGATAATCTTGTCCAGTATTTACAGATTGTACAGCTGTTTGTAAAGCTTCACGTTGTTCATCAGGGAGTTTAAAACCTTTTTCTTTTTCAATAGCATCTATGTCTATTTTTCCAACATTTTCAGCTTCTTCTATAGCAGCGTCAATAATTGTTTTAAGTGCATCAATATCTTGATTTGACCTTGCCATAATCATTTGACTTATTAATTCAGGCTTGCCAGAAAAATATGGTGTTTCTTCTAAATTACGTATTTCAGTTACAACATTAAATAATCCAGTACTAGGTATTGTACTAAGTACGTTATAACTTCGTAGTAGTTCTCTAATTTTTTCGTCCATAATTATTTCACGTAATCCAATACTTCAAAATCATCTCTGTATAACTTTAACATAACTCCGTTCCAGACACTCCAAAATTCTGGATATTCTGCTATAATCTGCTGTGCTTTATTATACATCCAAATTCGCATAGATAAAGCAGTTGGGTCATCAGATTTTAACCACCAGTCATCTGTTCCAGTAGGAGATTCTTCTCTAGATATAGCTTCCATTTCTTCCCAAAACGGCATTATTTCTGCAAAACCTTTACCTGCTTCTTGTTCATTAACAAATGGTATCTTTGACCATTTTTCACGCATTTCATTAAATATATCTAATGTAGCTGGAGGTGTCATCAAACCATATTCATCTGCTTGAAATCCTGGTAATTCTGATTTTAATGCTTCCCTATAGGTTCTTTTAATAATTGTTTTCTGCTTGTAAGGTATTTCAAGTTTTTCTAAATTAGAACTAAATGTTTTATATCTAAAGAAACCTATTGTATCGTTAACACTTCTACGATATTGGTCTGGGGACATTAAAGATTTTTCCTTTACAATATCTATGTAATTTTTTTCTTCATTAGGATTATCAACATTTAAGTAATAACCAGATAATTTTAATTGGTCAAAAACTTCTTTGTTTTCTGCTTGAAACTCTTGTACACGTTTACTGCTAGGTTTTCTACCTGTTTCTGATTGTGATTTAGGACTAAACAAATATGGATGTTCATAACCATATAAAGTTAAAAATTCATTATAAGCAGCTAAATCATTACCTTCATTTTTTTCTTTTATACGTACAAACTCTTCATAAAGAACTGCTTGACCCCATAATTGACCATCTTCATCTTTTAAGAAATATTCTGTTTTAAAACCTGTAGGTCCAAAAAATTGATACAAAAATTGATAAAAGAATAAACTACCTGATTTATCTTTAGAGTATTCCATAAATGCTTCATCAATTTGTTTTTGTGTAACATTTTCTGGTGTCCAACCATTAGGATTAAGTTTATTTAAATATGCATTTAATTTACCGTTATTGTATAACTTCATATTATCTCCAGAAGCCATACCAAATCTAAATATATCAGTAGTAGCATTAGCTCGCATCTTCATTATTTCACTACTGTTTTCAGTAATATTTTCAAATTCTTCTGGGTCTAATGCTGCAGCTCTTAACTTGTTATATACAGGGGAATATGCAAATGCTTCACTAACTTTTTCTGGTGGTGCAAAATCACCAAACAATTGTTCTCTAATCCATTCATTAGGTGTGCCGTATTCAGGTAGTACTTTATTTATTGCATATGCAACTAATGGGTTAGGTCCTGGTACAAATCCTTGTCCTAATAAGTTAATACCTTGTACATAACCTCTAGGAGATATTCTTGTATTACTATCTTCACCAAAAATAATATTTGATAAATGACCACCAAAAGGTTGCACAAACATATCTTTATCTTTATCTCTAGGGTCTGGTGTTATAAATCCATCTTCTGAACTTGTACCAAAACTATCTGCAGATGTAGCACCTCTTAATCCAACATAACCTTTTCTAATTGATGTAGGGTTTGCAGCAAGTAATTGTCCCCATGTTTGAAATACCTCAAACCAAACTTCTGCGAATGGAAATATGTTTAATAACTTGTCAGATAATGCATGTTTTTGTTTTGTATCATAAAGCAAATTTTTAACCATAGCTAATCCATATGCTTTACTTTCTACATTCATAGCATCGTAATCAGTTATCTTACCGTTTTTGTATAAACCAGAAAAACCTTTTAGTTCTCTTATCAATGATTGCGGTACTGCAGCTGCTTGTGCTTCTTTAATAAATTGTTTTTGTAATGATGGACTAAAGTCTTTAAATTTATTAGATATATAAACCCAACGATATTGTTTAAATACTGGTGACCTGTTTAAGTAACCAATAGGTTTAGTCATTAAGTTATCAAAAATTGCTTGTTGCGCAACATTTAACATATCGTCAAGTTGTGCTAAAAATGTTTTATCATCTTCATCAAATAAACGTTTAGCAACTTTAACAGCTCCTGCATCTAATCCATTTTCTACTAATAGTTCTAATTCATTAAGTACTGGTCTTAATTTAAAACTAGATATTGTTTTTTCTGCATTTTCATAAAAATCTAAAACTTTACCATCAGATGTAGTAAATTTACCTTCACCTATAGCTTTACGTAAATTAGTATCACCTAAGTCACTAGTTTGTAAGTTATATCTATATTTATTATTTTTACCTTTAACTAAATCTGTACCTTCAACAATATTGCCACCTGTTTTAATACGTATACGTGATTCAAGATATTGAAGGTGTTGGTCTAAAAAATCTCCATCTTTTAATATTTCTTGCCACTTATTACCACCGTAATTAAATAAATCCATTCTTGCAGCTCTACCTTCTGGAGATGCTAACCACTTAGTTAATTCTTTATTACCATAACCATACTCTGCTACTTTTCTAGCTATAGGGTCATTACGTAACATTATTAATTCATAAAACAAATGTTTAGAATATTTCTTTGTAGTTAATTCATCTTTCGTTTTAGCAAGATATTCTGTGTTTTTATTTTTTAACGATGGAGGTCCAAAAAAATCTGTAACTTTAAAACTATTTTTAGTTGCTTCCATAGCTTCTAGTGAAGCCATAAGTTCTACACCATCATCGTTATATTTAGCTCCTTTAAGACCAGGAATTAACTTTACCCATTTAGCATTAGGGTCATGTGAAGCTAGCCATTGCATATATTTAAATGGATGGTTGTATAATCCTGATAATCCAGATACTGCAATACGTGCTTGTTCTTCCAAAAATACACGAGTAAAAAATGCAGCTCTTGCAAGTACTAATGGTTTAAATACGTTTCTTGTGTAAAAAGAAAACATATTTGTCATAAAATCATCTTCTAATTTTTTAACACTAATTACACCATTATCATATGGATTTACTTTAGATACGTTTGCGTCACCAAATAATTTATTAATATTGTATTTACCAAAATCCCAAGCATCACTTAAATTTTTAGTAAATACATTTCCAATATCTTCTGATTCATCGTAAGACTTCCACATTCTACCCATAGCTCTATGTAGTATTTTGTAGTTCATTAAAGGTGCAATATTGTCAGCCATTTCAGAAAACATAGAACCAGTCATCATAGGCATATCTACATAAGCGCCATCTGGTGTTTTAATACGATACATTTCATAACCACCACCAACATTAGGTAGTATTTTTTTATCTTTCATTAATGCATATATTTTTGATTTTTCTTGACCAGCAAACATTTTTTCTGCAGCTTTAGCTACGTATTGCCATTCACCACCACGTTTAGCAACTAAAAATAAATCTTCTTCTACTTGTTGTTTAGTAAAATTTCTAACTGCTTGTTTATCACTAAAATCTAAATTTAAAAAATTATTTAATATACGGTTCATATCTTCAGTTCCATAAGCATTGATTTGTAAATGACTTACGAGTTGTTTATATCCGTTTTCTAAACTGTTAAGTGGAATACCCATATCAGGAATAACACCTAACAATTTTCTGTAATAAGGATTGTATGTAGAGTTAAAATTAGAACTAAACCCTAAATACTTTTCAAATTCTAATTTAGGTCCACCTAATTTATCTAATACTTTTTGTGCAGGTATCAATTCCCCAAAAGAATCCATGTCATCTAAAACACCAGTTTTTGTATTTTCAACATATAATCTTCTGGCTTGTCTATTTCTAGACAATCTACCAAGTACAGGTATAGCACCTAATGCTTCATCAGCAATTACTCTTGTATCTCTAAGTTTTTCTCCTAAGTAACTACCAGCACTACGATACGCAGCTTGTTCATCACCTATTGCAGATAAAGCTGAACCCATAGTTCTACCAAAAACACCTTTAGATTGTTGTAACTCTGTACCTTTTGTTGCAGTTTGTTGTAGTAATTTATTTAAAACAAATGAACCTTTAACAGGTAATGTTCCATCTGCATAATATTCAGCAAGTTTTACACTTTTAACAATTCCTGCATCGTCAACAATTTGATATCCTGTATCCATCATGTCGCTATGTATTTTTTGTATTTGTTTCCAATCAGATTCATCTGCAAAAGCTTTTAATACACCAGGATGTAATTTACTTAAAATAGGATTAGTAGATATTGTTGCTAAATCATCAGTAGCAGCAAGAGCTTTGAAGTAATCAACCATAATTGGTTGCTCTAATATTTCTTTTTTTGTTAATTGAAAAAACCTAGGAACTAAACCAAAAAAAGTATGTTCACCTTTAATTTTTTTGACACCTTTTTTTAAATCACGTTTAGTAGGTATTAAATCATCTGTTACTTTTGATTTACCTGTTTTAGAATTTATATATTTAGAAAAGTTACCTGTACCTGTAAATGGGTCTGCTTCATCAGCTATTTCATCTGCAATTCTATCTGCAATTTTTCTTGGACTAATGTTTATTATTTCACCAGTTTTTTTATTTTTAGCTAAATCTTGTGTAATTTCTAAAGCTTGATTAGTTCTTCTAAAACCTTTTTTAAGATTACGTAAACCTTTAACTCCTTTACCTGCAAGAATTTCTGGAACTATTTGATAACTAGCATCTATAAGTCCTGACATTAAATCAAATTGTCTAGTTCCTGGTTCAAAAATTTCAGCTGTATGTATTTTACCTGGAGAATATTCAAGTAATATATTTTTATCTGCCCACTCTGGTGCAAATAAATCTTGTTCTAATTTTTCTCCCATAAACATATATTTTTGTCTATTACGTCCTGCATAGAAATTTATTTGATTTGGCCTATAAGCAGAGGTGTAATGTATTTCGCCATTCTCATCAAAGTTCTTTAATGGTTCACCAATCTTATTGTAAATAAATTTACTAGCTTCTTCTGGTGACATTTTATAATCTGTAATTAAAGTTTCGTAATATGGTGTATCTTCAGCTTTAACTGATTCTAAACCTATAAGTGTACTTCTATCAAAGTTAACTGGTTTACCGTTTATAACTTGTCGCATCATATTCCAAAGAACAGGCTCACCACCCATTTGATTTGCTTCACGCATCATTCCAATATGTTTTCTAATATCACCAAGAAGGTTTGTATCTTTACCAATATTTTCTACTTCAGTAAAAGACACGTCAACTTGTATTTTTGCTTGTGCTTCTGCTGGTGTGTAACCATCACGTAACATTTTGTCGTATTCACGAATATCACGTAAGTATGCTTGTGACCTACCAACAGCCATAGGTTGACCTGGTAAAAATGTATTTGCAGCTGATGCAACAACAGACCACTTACCTGATGGACCATATGTTTGGAATAATGCATCTAATCCAGCAAAAAACCATACACCATATTGAACATCACCTGGTTTTGCACCACCTGGAAATAAACCACCACTTAATAAGTCACCTATTGACATTTTCATATTTTTTTCTAAATCTTCATATTGATATCTTTCCTGAAGTTCTTTCCAGATTTCAGCTTCTTTTTTAGCACGATTGTAAACTACTTCTTCAGCAATTTGTTTAGCACTTTCATGTTCTGCTGTACCGCCAGCTAAAACAAAAGGAACTGCAATAGATGCAGGTAATTGAAATTTT
>Ga0208767_1004086_pt1 | contig 10385 bp, 8 predicted proteins | sample VirMetDEL_Mar_21_FD_184514 | JGI IMG/M metagenome (GOLD analysis project Ga0208767, IMG submission 184514) | Aqueous microbial communities from the Delaware River and Bay under freshwater to marine salinity gradient to study organic matter... | ecosystem: Environmental > Aquatic > Marine >... | reverse complement strand
TGCAAACAATGGCTTGCTCTGGTGATGTATGTGAAATCGTAGACTTAACATAAAGGAGAACTACATGTTTGAAATCGTATCATTGTTTGCAGGTGCAGGTGTTGCTATTGGCATCTTGCAAGAGATCATAGTACCTGTGTTTACACAAGGTATTGAAGTTGTAAAGTCGGTTCTATGAAATGGATACTGATCTTTATAATGTTTAACAACGGATTGCATTATGCTCAAAGCCAGCCTATCATGTATGATAACTATGATCAATGCAAGGCTTCTGCTGAAGAGGTAAAGAAACTACTGACTAACACAAGGCCTAGTGATGATGCATACGCTATGACCTTTTGTGTAGCTCTACCCTCTAATGTCTAACAGTAAGTTAGAACAGGAGGCAAAGAGATTCTTAGATCAGAGAAACAAAGAAGCTGATCCAGATAAAATACGAAAAGAGTTGATAGAGATACTCGAAAGGTTTCTACATCAGCTAAAAAATAAGGGGGCTTAGCGGCCCCCTCTTTTTATTACCCACCTTTTTTAAGGTAGTTTAAGTGATCTATGTAAGAGTTATACATATTTAATTCTCTAAAGTTAAAGTCTCGCACGTCATTTGCAGACACACCATTACGTTCCATATACTTCATTGCTTCTCTTTGTTGTTCCTTTGTACCTTTTGAGTATGCTTTGTAACGCAGTCTTTCCATATATCCTGGACTTTCGTAGGTATCCAGCATTTCCCTTGTTCTTTCTCTGGCCTTACGTAGTTCTTCTTTAACTCTACTTCTACGATACTGTAAAAGACTTTCGCCTTTCTGTAAGTTTGTGCCTTTCATAAAGCGTTCATCTTTCAGAAGAGCATTCATTCTAGGCTCTAAGAGAGGCGCAAGAGATTCATTAAAGATCCTATCATACATAGGTATCTTACCACGTTGGTCTGCTGTCCAAGTCTGAAGCTCAGATAAAGAATATACTTTCTCTGCTGCTGTTCTACCTTGCTTAACAGTGATACCTAGTATTCTAGATAGAGGGTTAGCATCATATACATCGCCTTCACGAGTAGCTATTCTTAGTCGTTCTCCAGTGATGTTATCTGTCTCTCCAATTAGTACTTCTATCAAGTTATCAAAATACTTAGTTGCACTCTGAGTAAAGACCCTGCCACCCCTAGCCTGTCTGACATCTTTGGCTACGTCTGTTTCAGTCAAGAAGCCTACCATTCTGTTTACTGCATCAAGTGGTCTAGTAAATCCAGCCGCTATATTTCCTGTAGATTTATAGAATGCTTCTAGTGCTCTAACTCTACCCCCACCTTCTGCGTTAAACATCACATCTAGAATGTTGTACATATCATTTGCAAACTGTGCATCCCTTGCAACTTGACCAATGGCAAGCTGGTTTCCTACTTCTTGTATAAGCTCTTTGGGCATTGGTTCGTTTTTAAACATTGTTAAGTTTATTGCTCTACCCATAGCTAAGAAAGCAGACAGAGGAAACACATTACGTACATCAACTATACTACCATCACTTGTTTTAATCTCATTGAAAGCTAAGCCTTGTTTCTCTTGTTGTTCTGAATAACGAGCAGCCATTAACAAACCTACTGTACCAACTAATGAACGAGACATAGCTTCAACGGAAGATAAATCTTGCTTTTTAGCTAGGCTTGCTGCAGCAGGTAAGAAAGATACTGGACCCCATTGATATGCAGTAGCTACAACGTTGTTCATAAATCTACCAAACGGTATTATGGTTCCAATACCAGGCATATTTGAAAACTGTTCTACTTTTTTAGCTACTTCTCCAAAGAAGCCATAATCTTTTGTTGTATAGTCTTTAGAGAAAACAGATCGCAGGGTTGTATCAATAGCAGCACCAATTACATCATCATCTATTTCTTCTAGTCTGCCTTCTTTCAGAACTGTTTTTAAAGACACCTCTTTTTTTAGCTGCAGGTATTTATCTAACTCAAGCATAAACATCTGTGATTTAGTAAAGGTGTCTTGTATACGAACTCCTGTAATATTCATAGAAGCATTTACAATATTCTCTACGTTTTTATATACTGGATTACTTGGATCAATCCCATAACGTTTAGCGTTACGCTCTACACCCCCAGCTACAGTTTCAAATAAAAGATTTTGTACATCTGTATTGCCTGTTTCATCCTTGATCTCTTTCATAATCTTCATGTAAGAGTCGTGAGTTGTAAAAGGATCTACAAAGTTTTTCATCTTTTGTGCTTGTATAGTTGTATATACTTTAGCTTGTCTAGTAAGTTTTGCTGCACCATCAAAGTCACCTAAACCATACTTAGCTGCAGCACCTACCATAAGAAGGCCAGATGAAAAAGTATCAGCGACAAGCTGACCACTAAAGAACTGCCCAAAGCCCATGACGTTTGCTGATGTAGTAGCTGGGGATGAAACCAGCATACGCTTCCACACGTTCTGTCCATACGCAAAAGGCTTAGCGCTTTCTGCTTTTATAAACTCAGACTGTAACGTATCACGAAGTTCTTTACCATTTAAAGCTTCTTTAAGTATTTCGTTTCCAGCTACCACACCACCGTCTATGGTGCGCCTTACTTGAGACATAACTGCTAGTTTTTTTCCTGCCTTTGATATATCTGCTGCAATAATCTCACCAATCTCTATACCCAAGTCAGACGCTTCACCTAATGTTAAGCCTACACGTTCTCTAAACAAACCTGATATTTCTTGTAGATCATCCTCTGGCATAAACCTAATCAGATTTGTCATAACGTCAGAAACTTTAGTATCTCTGCGTATCTTAATGCCTTTATCCCTAAAGATAGCAGCAACACCACCCTTATTACCATCACCTAGCATTATTTGCTTTAATAAGATTTCAGGAATAGCTACAGCTTCTTCATGTATTTCTTCTGCTGTGTATCCTTCCTGCAAATACTTACCTGACTTTACTTTTTCATCCCATGTTTTAATGCCATCTTTGATAGCTTTGACTGCACGTTCTTGGTCTTTAATATCAGGCAGTAGAGGCTTACCTATAGTCTCTCTTTTTATTTTTCTTTTCTCTGCTTTAAGCTGATTTATTTTTCTAGTCTTTATTACCTTCTGACCTTTAGTTGTCGCTGGCATAGCTTGCGCTGCTTCTATCTCTTTATCAAGAGCGTTTATCTTAGTTCTATCTACTAGCTCTGATGCTTTGTCTGCACGTCCTGCTACCTCTGCTTCCCGTACTGCATCTGCTAAGCCTGAAGTTCCCTCAAACTTACCAAAGGTATAATGCAGTCCACCGCCTACACCACCCAGCGCTAAAGATAAACCTGTCTGAGCTACACTGTAATCTTCTTGAGCGCCTACATCTAAGTAAATGTTTTGGATGGCGTTATCTTGTACACCCGCTATGAGAGCATCAATAGCTGTAGTTTGTATTACTGCTCTCTTACCAGCTTTAGCTATCTCTTCCCTGCCTATCTGAGTAGCAGCATCACGGGCAGCTTGTAGTCTTACTTGTGCCTTTGCTTTCTTTGCAGCTTTACGTGCAGCCATAGCCACTTCTTTTCCTGATACACTTTTAGCAATCATCTTCTGAGCCATGAGTGTACCAGCTTCAATGCCAGCGTTTTCTGCTGCCTGTTTAGTAGCACCGCTTTGTGCAGCACGTTTAGCTGCCTCACTTGCAGCTTTTCTTAAAGCCAGCTTACCTGTTTGAGTTACACCTAGTGCTGCTGCCTTACCTAAACCACCAGTGAATGCACCTATGTAGTTTGTAGGATCTTTAATTGCAGCAAATACATAATCCTTTACGCCATCCACTGCACCATAAAAACCATCATTAACAAAAACATTTCCTAAGCTATCATACAAGTTATAAGCTTCAGCAGCCATAGCTTTTGTTTGATCATCTGCTTTACTTATAAAGCGCACCTCACCAGCAGTACTCAAGGTATTAGTGTTGAAGTATCTCATGTGATCTACAAAGTTTTCTACTAATGTTTCATCATCCATATCCATATAGTCAGCGCCTTTGTTTGCCGACATATAGTTACGAATAGTATTCAAGTTTTCATATCTGTAAAGATCTTTTTTCTTTAGCTTTTGCCCTTCAGGAATAGGACTCTCAAAGACCTCTTCTTCGTTAGACAGCCTATTATAATCTCTAGGCTTTATGCTTTGAGTTGGAACCTTATCGAAAGCGATACCTCTTCTTTCAAGTATACTTGTCATTTAAGTGCTTCCTTAATAGCGTTAGAATATCTAGTGCCTTTAGTACCAAAGGCGTCACTACCTACCTTACCACTTTTTAACCAGCTATTTGCACCAGACCAACCTTGGTTGTGAGCATAAGCCAAGGCAGATAGTTTATCTTCTAGAGAAAGGCTTCTATACTTTTTAGATTTAGCCATAAGATAATCATGGTTTTTTACAGTAAAGGCAGCAAATGCTTCTTCTTGTTTTGTCCTATCATTTCTAAAAGCTTCTCTTGATTTAGCATCGTGTCCAAGGGAATAGCCTAATAGAGTAGATGCATCTGTTTTAGCAGCCTCGCCCATTTGGTATCTACCATCGTAGTGATTTTTATACCCACCTTTTACAGAGTAATCCCCGCCAGATTCTATATCAGCAATCTTTTCTCTGTATATATTCCACATTGATTGGTCTGCACCAATATTGTCAGACACAAGTGTGTAAGCTACATTAGATACATTCTGAGGTTTTTGTACAATGGACGGTGTTTCTATATTGCTATCTGGAACAGCAGCATATTTTGCATAATTTCCTGTAGTTTCTTTTTTAGCGTACTGTGAATAGTTACCCATTTCTTTCTCTACCTTTTGGGAAGGGGCCACTTCCATCATCATCATAATAAAGACCACCAATAGGAAGAGCATCAAACGCTTCATCTTTTTCCTCCACAGTTTTATAATTTCGGAGGTCTAGTATACCAGATTCAGCAGGTTTGTCAACACTTTCTTTAGGTGCTTCACTTACTTTAGGTGAGCCATCAGGATTGTATCTATCTTTAGGTGAGCCATCACGGTTATGTGTTTCGCCAAACAGTTCATCCCACTGGCTAGGCTTTAAGTCTCTAGGTACAGGTATCTTACCAGAAAGAATGTCTTCTTTTTCTTGACCATCCATGCCTGGACGCCTGAACTCAGAAAACAAACCTGACTGTGGTCTTGGTGGTACACCTACTACTATTGCTTTTCTAGTATCCCCTCCTCGAACCTCTACGTCTTTTACATAATGTACCTTTTCATCGTAACCTTCTATAGGGGTTTCAGGAAACTCTTCAGTGTCAGAATATTTATCATAAGGATCTACGAAGAACATTTCTTCCTCAGGATCAAATGGTCTAGGCTGTAACTCACTAGGAGTTTTGCCTGTATCACCTATAGTAAATGCACTAGGATCTAATCTTCCTGCAGTAGCTAAACCAACTATATACTCATCGTATTGTGATTCATCAATATCACGTCCGTTTTCTGTCATACTAAGGACGGTATTGTTTTCACCTAGTACGATCTCAATTACCTCACCTTTAAACTCTTCACCTTCTTTATTATAGGGTACTCTAATAGTAGTTCCTACGTTTACACCATCCATTTTTATCAGGTTTTTAACTATAAGTTTCTCTAGTTCTTCTGAGGACTTATAATCGTCTAGCATGGCATAGTATAAGGTGTCTCCTATCTCACCTCGTACATCAATAGAGGTATCTTCTAGAAACTGTAGCTGGAATTTTTTAGCGTATTGATCTACAACACCTAGCTTTCTTTTAAGTACTTCAGCCTTTATTGCATCGTCTAGCTCTTGACCCTTATACCGTGCTCTAAGAGATGTTTCTAATGCATCAGGTAGTTTATCTGCAGATTCAAAGGCATCTCTAAATGCTGGGCCTATTACTGTAGGATCATAATTTGCGGAAGGTCTAAATGAGAAATACGTACCTGGGTCCATACTTTCGTATGCTTCCTGTCTAGCTATCTCATTTATATCCATAATAGAATACCCTTCAAAGTAAGGATCTCTATCCATCCTAGCTCTAGCTGCGTCTTTAAGACCCATACCTAGAGCCGTTTTTAGAAAGCCTTGCCCCTTAGCTTCATAGCCTCCTAGTGATGGAGATGCTAGACCAATAGAGTTAGCATAGTGCTCTTCAGGAGTCATTGACGCTGCAGCAAACTCTTCTGGCATATCAATAAAAGCATCTAACTCACTCTCACTAAACGTGTAAGATCCCCCAGCGCTGGGCCTCTTCTGTGCTTCCTTTTGTAGAGCTTGTGAAAACTCAAACAAAACTTTTGGACCTGCTGCAATGGCGGCATTGATATGCTTGTCTTTTGCGCCAAGCCTTCTAAGCATATTTATTTCTGTCTTAGCCAGATTGACTAGCGCTCTACGTTTACCTATTATAGATTTATTACGTTCAGCCTGTTCACGCTGCTGATCTTCATAGTCCTCTGCATCTTGTATACGCTTTTGGATTTGCTTTGCTTGGTCATCCATAAACGCTGTAGCGAATGCTTTAAAGTTAAACGCCATAGTTACGCACCTCTCGCCATAAGACCTGCACCCTCAGGTGGCATTGGCTCTTCTGCAGGTTCATCTATTTGTTGTAGCTCTTCAGGTTCAGGTGGTTGTTCCTCTGCCATAGGCTCACCCGCTTGTTCTGAGATAAGGTAATCAGCCATAGATTGCAACATAGATGTACCTTCATCCTGTGTCTTAGCTTCACGTACAGCAGCCTGTAGTAGCATAGCAATCTTAGCTTCTTCTTTCTCTCGTTTCTCCTTCTTGTAATCTTTGTTGGACATCTTGTAGTCTATCTCATAGCTACGTGCAACAGCAGCAAAGTACTCAGACAAAGCAGGTGCAATCAAGATGCCAACATCTAAGCTGTGTATACCACGCATAACATTAGAAAGGTACAAAGCCTTTACCATAGGTACAATAGCAATACCAGATTCTATAGCTACCATGAAGTCATCAATAATCTCTTCATCAGATAGACGCTCCATGTAATACTTGAGAGCCTCTTCTACAGAAGCTATCTCAGGAGGTCTTTCCCACTGTCGTTCACCCGGTTTATGTGATGTCAAAGACCCGCCAGGAATAGGTTTGCTATACTCTAATACTGCCATTTTATTTTCCTACTTAGTAAACCCTGCACCAAAGTACAGACCTACGATTGCTGATACTATGTGTGTGTCTAAGGGCGTTATTACAAAGCCTTGTGCTACCTTCCACTTGATTGCTTCATCAGGTCCAAACAGCCAGTTCCACAAACCACCTGTTGCTTCAGTGTAGCCTACGTAAACACCTACCTCAGGATACCACACTGCGACTAGCTTTGGCAAGACAATAATGCTAAACACTGCAGACAAAGCTATGATGCGTCTAGTCCAAGCAAAGTGCTTGTCTGTCTTACCTGCATCCCTAGCTGTATTAACTTGCTCTGCAGAGAACCTAGCATTGGCAAGCATCATCTTGTTTTGCTCTTGTTTGTTCTTCATGCTCTGACCCCAGATAGACATGAAGCCGCCTAGCAGGGTGGAGAAGAGCATGGTTATGAGTTCGAGTGGGAGTCCTAGCATTAACTGTTTGGCCTTGCTTTTGGACGTGTAACGGCTGGACCTAAATTAATCTCAAAGCGTCTTCCTTGTGCTCTGTCTTTGTCTGCATAACTTCTAGAGCCTAATACAAATCCTAAGGCTCGTATTATTTCGTAATCTAGGTTACCTAATCCACCACTTAAAGGCGCAAGTACTTTAGTTAAAACTTCTGCTTGAGTAAACTTACCCTCTTTTATAGCTTTTTCATATTGTTCGGGGGTATACTTTTTACCATCAATAGGATTAATAATCTCGTTAAAATTAAACTGATCCGTAATAATAATGTCACCGTTATTATCTATCTTGGCGTTAAACTGTCCAAGCATCAACTTAACTTCATTGATTGGATCACTACCCTCTGCTAATGCTTTTATTATTTCTTTTCCAGAGGAACCGCCTGTTTGTTTTACACTTAATCCCCCTTTTCCGTACACCTCTTTACCTATGCTAACAGACCCCTTATCTATAATACCTTTATCAAGAACTAATTTTCTCATAAGGTCTAGAGCATCCTGTGAAAAAACTTCTGCCCCTGCTGGTTTTTGTCTACCTAAATTCATTAAAGGAACTTTTGTTACAGGCGATAAAGCTAGAGCAAACGTTTGTGATAACTCTCCTCCACCAAACAACATATCGTTCATAAAGTTTCTACCTACAGGAGACAGGACTGCTTTAGTTACCTGATTTACAGATTCAAGATCTTTTTTAACGCTTTCAGGAACAGGGATGCTATCAATAAGGGAGGCTACTTTTGCATCTTCTACTCTTTCTCTTTCTTTTGTTGGGTACTCTTCTTTATTTAAATATTGCTCCCTACGCATTAGCCCTTCAGGTGTATAAGGTCTACCTGTAGTAGGGTCAACTATAGAAGGATCTTGAAACCCAACCTGCATTTGATCTGGACCTACTTGTGCTGGCTTATCATATATGCTAGGCTGTAGTTCTTCTTCTTTTATTTCAGGCTTAGGCATTACTCTATACAAAGCTGCTTTTGTATTTTTACCTACAATACCGTCAACCTTTAGGCCTTCTCTTTTTTGAAAAGCTTTAATTGCAGCTATTGTATTACGTCCTTTTATACCATCTACTACAAGGGGCTTACCACCTACCTCTATACCTGCAACATTTAATGCTTGCTGTATATCTTTTACAGTATCAAGCTTTGTATAACCGGCTTGTTCTGCTCTTATAGTTTGTATTTCTTCAGCACTCTTAGGTCTAGCTCTAGGTCTGAGCATAGGTTTCATAGACATTTCTAGTTCTGCTATTAAGTCATCTACTGTGGTATCTTCCTCTACAGCAGCAACCCTAATATTAGAATCACCTCTATTTTTATTTAGCTTAGCTAACTGCATACCTGTAGTTTTATACCTACCCTCTAAGTCTCTTGCTGTACCCTTAAAGAAAGCTAAAGGTATCTCTACGCCTTCTTCAGGTGTATCATCATAGTCACTCATTGCAGCCACAAACTTAGAGGTAGATTCACTAGCGCTAGGTTGAACAGGTTCAACATCTTCTGGTCTAGCTCGTGGTCTAGTACTACTCATCAAACCTGCAGGTCTAGCTCTAGGGCGTGTCACCTCTTGCTGTTCTTCTTCAGCGAAGATGTCAGCTAGTATATTTTTTATTACTTGATCAAAACTAGACATGTAGGTAAACCTCTATAGTTTCTTGGTTATAAACGCTGATACGACACTAGACAAGAAACTACCTGCAGCAGAGCTATAAGCACTATCTTCATCAGCGTCAGCTTGTATCTGCGCTTTTACCAACTCGTGATCACGATCCATTTGCTTCTCAGAGCTAGTCCAAGCGAAATCCATCAAGTCACGCTCTTGTTGCCACAACTCAGCTAAGCCTTGTAGCGTCAGGTTGTTCTGCGCCATAACTTCAGCCATGTTAGCTTCATTAAGTGCAGCCGTGTTAGCTGTAGCGACAGTCTGTCTCCACACTGTGTTAGCTTGTGCAATAACCAGTTCGTTCTGTGCGTTAAACAGATCACGTTGATTATCAAGTTCAGCTTGGAACTTAGTCATTGTGTTCTCTTCACCAGCGTTAAACTGTTCCATAGCGTTACTCTGTGCTACGTTGAACTGGCTAATCTGCGTTGCCATACTTTCATAGAACTGATTAACTTGGTTGATACTCTCAGCGTTAAACTGTAGCTGAGCATTCTGTGCAGCTTGGTCTGAGAATATACTTTGCACAAGAGACTGTGCCTCAAACATGGTAGCTTGTTGCTCGTTATCTAAGTTAGCCATGTCCATCTGCAAGAAGGCTTGTGCTTGCTGTGCTGCAGCCTGTTGACGGTTGTTAAGGTTAGCCATGTCAACATCTGTGAGTGCAGCACAGTCAGCCATAAGCTTAGCTTGTTCGTTGCTTAGGTTAGCCAAGTCTACGGACATAGCCATCTCAGAGTTACGCAGTGCTCTTGTTTGCGACTCTGTGAAGTTCATGTTTGCTATCTCAGCAACACGCTCAGCTTTAATAACGGCAACTTGTTGTTTATTTGTAAGCTCCTGCCCTTTCATCGCAGCTTCAATCTGTGCATTAGCTAGAGCAGTTTGCTGTCTATTAGACAAGTTAGCCATATCAATAGTCATCTTGTTAGACATATTGAAGATAGCAGTTTGCTGTTCGTTGTTAAGTTCTATCTCACGTTCTGACATTACGTTAGAGATATTGAATAGAGCAGTCTGTTGTCTGTTATCTAGGACACGGCCTTCCATAGCAGCTACAGCTACAGCGTCTTGAAGGAATGCTTGCTGTCTGTTTGTAGCGTCTTGCATGT
>Ga0208767_1004084_pt1 | contig 10387 bp, 16 predicted proteins | sample VirMetDEL_Mar_21_FD_184514 | JGI IMG/M metagenome (GOLD analysis project Ga0208767, IMG submission 184514) | Aqueous microbial communities from the Delaware River and Bay under freshwater to marine salinity gradient to study organic matter... | ecosystem: Environmental > Aquatic > Marine >... | reverse complement strand
AGTTAAACAAGCTAAGTTATACGATAAACCAAAGGATAATGATGGCAGTAGTTTTACTGTTGGGGATTGTATTGATAATGTCATTGAACAATTAGAACAAAGGTATAATGTGATATGGGAGATTGATTAATGAACTTAATAGAACTTGATAAGCAAATCAAAGAGCATAAGATTATACAAGCATTTAAAGATGGTGTAACAGATGCCATGTTACATGGTACGAGAGATGAAAATCAATCACATCATTACTACAAACAAGGTTATGATTTTGGCATAGATTTGTTTTGTAAACAAGAGGAGTGGACACATGAATAGATATTATGTAGAGATAGAACACCCATTAGGTAAAGAGGAACATGGTACTTTTTCTTTTCATATGATGGCTTACGACACACAACAAATAATAGATATGATAAATGAAAAAATAGTATGGATAGAACAAACATTTGAATAGGAGATAACATGAATAGATTTATTATAGAACAAACACCACAAGAGATTGCTAAGTCTTTGTGTGACCAACACATAGTCAAGATGCCACTTGAAGAAGCACAGATGTTATGCACTACACTATGGCATCATGCACCACAGTATGCAGAGGAACATAACTTGTATAAACCTGTACATCAGAAACATCCTTGCACACTATGGGCAATGGAAACACAGATGAACTATGAGTTTGCCTTTAGTTTATATGATGCAATGCTACGAGAGTACACAAACAGATATCATAAAGTTCATGGTGCAAGCAAACATTATGATGCACTATACAATGGAACTAGGTTTGTACCTCATGGTAGTTTGACACCACACCCACAATGTTTTAGTGGGCATGATGACCTCAAGACTGATGAAGGATATCCTATTGAAGCATATAGAAATTTTTACAGGGTTGACAAACTTAGATTTGCAAGGTATACATTTACACAGAAACCACAATGGCTAGAAGGAGAAGTAGCATGAAAGTAAAACAGTTAATTAAAATAGCAGAAGCAATAAATGGTAAACTACCTGCCGATATGTATGAGTTAGATGAAGTAGAACATCATTCTTATCATAGAGATGAACCCATACGAATCGCAGACATGGATGTTGTGTACTTAGTCAGAGCATTTAGGCATCAAGAACGTATGCTGAACAGACAAGTAGGTGTTACAGATACAGCACTCAAGATAGCTAAGGAACGTGATAAGTGGAAGGAGAAAGCCATGAACATGGTAGAGAAACACTCATTCAACAAAGTCAAGGAAGCCTTAGCTGAAGTGAATAGACAACCTACTGTAACTGCTGAAGCATATGACGTAGCTTGGAAAAGAATTCAGACTCTAGAGAAAAGAGCAAGTATGTGGCAAAGAGAATACGAGAAAGCAACACACAAGAAAGGTTGTAACTATGTATTCAGCGAGATACCTAATGACACAGATGGTCAAGAGTTTGTTGACACTATGAAGAAGTATCTTAACAAAGACTCATACAAGATGAGAGTACGTGGACAACACATCAAAGAAGAACTCAAAGGTACAGGTGCTACCTATTGGGGTCAAGGTTTGAATGAGTCATCTCACATAAGAGTTTATGTGGATGTTAAATAAGTTATTGTTATGGATATAAAAAAATATACAGTAGTATATACTTCAAACGATAGATATGATTCTCCAATAGATTATCCTACTAGTAGAGTAGAATATATACAAGGAGAAACTTTAGACGAAGCTATAGATGAACATATAAAGCACATGAAAAGGTGGGCAATCCGACCCCTATATGGAGAGGTAATCTTTTTAGAAGGACATGTCAAACAAGTAGACATAGGGCATGGCATAGGTCACACATTAAATACAACGAAAGATGTAATTATTACAGGAGTAAATAATGACAAAATTAAATTTGAATGACTTGGTAGATAAGTATTATTTATCTAATGATTTCAAGGTGTTAGCTGATAAAACTAAACACGATTATCAATATTGTGCAGGAGTTTTATTGGCTACTGAAGTAGATGGAAACACTTTGTCAAGTGTAAAGATAAGTAAAATGACAGGAGCAAAAGCTCGAAGAGCATACGAACAATGGCTTGGTCGTGGAATATATCAAGCTAATGCAATTACTTCTGTTGCTCGTAAGATATATTCTTATGGGATGGAGATGGGCTATGCTGAGACTAATCCATTTGCTACTTACAAACGTAAGACACCTCATTCTAGGAACACAGTATGGACACAAGACCAAGTCATACAGTTCTTGGATGCAGCTTATGCTGATTTTAAGTACAGAAACATAGGATTGATAGTACAAATGGCTTACGAATGGTGTCAGAGGGTGGGCGATATGAGAATGTTGCAGTTTTCTAGCATAGATTTTGATAAAAGTGTGCTAAATTTGCAACAGTCCAAGAGAAGAAGTGTAGTTCACCTACCAATTTCACTTGACTTATTAGAAATGCTTAAACAACAGGCAAAAGATTACGACTTTCAGCCTTACGTAGCACCATATCCTACTGCAAAAGGTGGTAAGTATGCACCATACACTATGCAAAGGCTATCAAAAGTAGCACGTAGAGTAATGGAGTTAGCTAATCTACCTGATACACTACGTATTTCAGACTTAAGACGTACAGGAACAACTGAAATGGTGGAAGCAGGTGTATCCATGGGTCAGATTATGTCAGTTACAGGTCATGCTAACCCACAATCTGTTAAACCTTACATGAAAAATACGTATGCTAGTGCAGAAAGTGCATTGACATTACGAAAAAGTCATGGTAAAAGCAATTAAATGCCGACAAGGAGAGTGATATATGAATATTAATATGTACATTAATGAATTAGATTTAAGTATAGGAGAAAGTAAAAGGCTTAACTGTCCATCTTGTAATGGGTATAAAACTTTTACTGTCACCAACAACATGGGTCAGATGTTATGGAACTGTTATAAATCTTCTTGTCAACTGTCAGGCTCTAAACGTGTGTCGTTATCTGCTAGTGATATAAAAAAGCACAGACAGGATGTGGAGAAAGACAACGAACCCTTCGTAATGCCTGAGTATATAGTGCCTTACGATAAAGAAAATTATTATGATATACCTAAAGACAAGCTTATGTATGATGTTAAGGAACACAGAGTTGTTTTCCCTGTCATGCATGAAGGCAGAATTGTTGATGCCAATGGCAGGTCCTTAGGAAAAAGAATACCTAAATGGAAACGATATGGAAAAAGTGACTTGCCTTTTGTCTCAGGACATGGTAAGGTCGCAGTAGTTGTTGAGGATTGTGTGAGTGCTTCAGTCTTAGATAGTGAAGTATATGTTGGGGTAGCAGTATTGGGTACGTCATTATCCGAATCTCACAAGAGGTATCTCTCACAATTCTCAACAGCAATAATAGCACTAGACCCTGATGCTCTACCCAAGACGATGGCATTTGCAAAGGAACTGAGAGCCTACGTAAATGATGTTAAGGTGCTAAGATTGCAAGATGATTTGAAGTACAAGAAGAAAGATGATATAGAAAACTTAATTAACTTAACCCCAAAGGAGAACCAATATGGAACTATCCCTACTACGTAGCTTAATGAACAAAGATTTTTACACAGACCATCGTGGTTCTAAGTGTCCTGATAGACTGTTCAGTAAAGATGCAAGAAAGCTAAAGCATACTATTGATTATGCTATGAATAAATATAAAAGAGATGTAACACCTGATGAGGTGGAAGCATTGTTCATGGCTAACAATCCATCTATGACTACTGCACAGAAGCAAGGTTATAGTGCATTGTTCAATACAGTAAAACGTGAGCAACCTATGGGTACTGACGTGGCACAAGACGTGCTGTCTAAATTATTTCAGCAGGTCATAGGTGAGGACATAGCTAATCTAGGATTTGATTATGTGAATGGTGCGGAGAAAAGCCTTAGACCATTACGTGATTTACTTGACAAGTATAATGATAACTTTCTACCTGAAGTAAAGATTGAGTGGGATGATATATCTTTTGATACCATCATGGCAAAGCAATCTGTACAGATGAAATGGACATTCAATATACCTGAGATGGCACGTAAGGTAGAGGGTGTAAATGCAGGATACCTTGTTGAGATAGGAGCAAGACCTAATACAGGTAAGACTTCTTTCCATGCGTCTATGTTAGTAGGTCCTGGTGGTATGGCAAGACAAGGAGCTAAGTGTGTAGTCTTATGTAACGAAGAGTCTTATGACAGAGTTGCATTCAGATATATACAAGCATCGACAGGCTTTCCAAAGGAAAAGATACAGGCTAACATTCAGGAAGCTAAGACTATCTACCAAGATGTAACCAAGAACGTAAAGATTAAAGACGTTAGTGGTGAAGATATGTCTTGGGTAGAAACAATGTGTAAGTCAGAGAGACCTGATATAGTTGTACTCGATATGGGAGATAAGTTTGCTAGGTCGGGTAGTTACTCTAGACCTGATGAGATGCTGAAAGCTAATGCAATATATGCTAGACAGATTGCAAAGACATATGGCTGTGCTGTATTTTATATGTCACAGTTGTCAGCAGAAGCTGAAGGCAGACAGGTTCTTAATCAAGCTATGATGGAAGGCTCACGTACAGGAAAAGCTGCTGAAGCAGACTTGATGTTATTGATTGGTCAACCTGCTCAAGTAGAAGGGGTTGACGAACAGTCAACTTTAAGGCATATTAATGTTGTTAAGAATAAAGTAACAGGATGGCATGGTATGATTAATTGTAATCTTGATTACAGAATAGCTAGATTTACAGCATAGAGGAGTAGATATGAAACTTACAATAGATGTAGAAAACACTGTCACTAAACGTGATGGTAAGATGTATCTCGACCCATTTGAGCCTGACAATAAGCTTGTTATGGTTGGATGTTTGACAGATAAAGGAGAAGAATATTTATATAGAGATGACTTCAGTGGTGTGCAACAACACTTAGATGATGCTACTATATTAATAGGACACAACATAGCATACGATTTAATGTGGCTATGGGAGTGTGGCTTCAAGTATGATGGTCCTGTCTTTGATACAATGCTAGGCGAATACGTCTTGCAACGTGGACAGAAAGAACCATTGTCACTAGAAGCTTGTGCTGAAAGGTATGAGTTAGATACTAAGAAGCAGGATACCTTGAAGGAATATTTCAAACAGGGTATAGGTGTTGACGAGATACCACCTGAAGAATTATCATCCTACTTGTCAGCAGACTTACATGCAACACAGCAGTTAGCAGAAAAGCTAACAAAAAGATTGATGACTACAGATTCAGCATTGATGGAGTGTGTTGTACTTACTAACAGAGTGTGTGTTACCCTTGCTCATATATACAACACAGGATTTGCTGTGGATGAGGAGAAACTAGAAGAGGTTAGGTTTCAGTTTGAGTCTGAGAAACTAGAGATAGAGAAAAGACTACAGGTTCAGATTAGAAATCTAATGGGTGACACACCTATTAATTTAAATAGTCCAGAGCAAATGTCTTGGGTTATATATAGTAGAAAGCCACATGATAAAACTATGTGGGCTAATGCCTTTACTCCCTATATGGACAAGAATCATTTCAATGATACTGTATCTAAGAACTCAAGCATCGTATATAAAACAAAAGCTGTATCGTGTAGAGGTTGTAATGGTACAGGTCAGATAAGAAAGGTAAGAAAGAATGGAACTCCTTACGCAAATACCACTAAGCACCTTGACTGTGGTGGTTATGGTTATAGTCTTCAATCTCTTGGATTAGTAGCAGGACTAAAATTTAAAGCACCAAACTCTAAGTGGGTATCTGCTAATGGCTTTGGTGTTTCCAAGACTAACTTAGATATATTACAAAGCATGGCTAAACGTAACAACATGACAGATGCTGTCAATTTCTTGACAGATGTTAAACGTTTATCAGCTTTGGACTCATACCTAAGTTCTTTTGTAGAGGGTATCAAGGCACACGTTAAGACTGATGGCAAGCTTCATGTGAGATTATTACAACACAGAACAGCCACAGGAAGATTCAGTGGTGCTGACCCTAATATGCAGAATATGCCTAGAGGTGGTACGTTTCCTGTTAAGAAGGTATTCGTATCCCGTTGGAAAGGTGGCAAGATACTTGAAGCTGACTTTGCACAGCTAGAGTTTCGAGCTGCGGCATATCTATCACAAGATAAGGTGGCAATGGATGAAGTCTCTACTGGATTTGATGTTCACTCGTATACGTCTAAAGTTATTACAGATGCGGGTCAACCGACTTCTCGTCAGGATGCGAAAGCACATACATTCGCACCACTCTACGGAGCAACAGGCTTTGGCAGGAGTAAAGCAGAAGCAGAATACTATGAACACTTTACCAAAAAGTACACAGGAATCAAAGCTTGGCACTCCCGATTGGCTAAAGAAGCTCTAGAGACAGGCAAGATATCCACACCATCAGGCAGGGAGTTTTCTTTTCCTGATGTACAACGAAGAATGAACGGCACAGTAAGCTTCTTTACACAGATAAAGAACTATCCTGTACAGAGCTTTGCTACTGCCGACATAGTTCCTATTGTGTTGATACACATGGAGAACTTATTAGCCAACTACAAATCATGTATTGTTAATTCAGTACATGATTCTGTGGTGGTTGACATACATCCTGATGAGATAACTCAAGTATTATATCTCATCAAACTACTCAACAGTAGTCTCCAATCTATTGTTGAGAGACAGTTTAATATCGAGTTCAATGTTCCATTATTACTTGAAGCAAAAATAGGTGATAATTGGCTTGACACGAAAGATGTTAGCTGATATAACTATACAACATTTGACTCACAGAAAGGAGCAATACATATGGATAATAATAATTTAGTGACGATTGATACGAACAACTACGAAGCTATGGCTAAAGCAATGGGTATAGCAGGTGAGAGTTCTAAGTCTTCTGACACCAAGAAGTCTCAGCAGTTACCACGTTTCAGAATAAACCATTCACCAATCATGGGTGAAACCAAAATGAATGGTAAGAATGTAAACGTAGAGGTAGTTGAAGGTGGTACGTATAAGCTTGAGATACCTGATGGTGAAACTTATTACAGTAAGACTGCTAGGATAAGACCATTCATGCAGAGATACATGTATAAAAGGTTTGTCAAGAATATGAATGCCAAGATGGGTGAGCCTATGGGTATATATCATAAGACAGTCATGGCTGATTCTCTTAACTTAGATTTAAAAGATAATCAAGGTGGCTTCAACTGTGGTAAACCTGCAGGTTACATACAAGACTTTAAGGCATTGCCTACAGAAACCCAAGACTTAATCAAGCAGATTAAAAGGGTTCGTGTTATCTTTGGTTTAGTAGATTTACTAGAGCCTTGCAACGCAAAGGGTGAAAGCATTTCTTTTGAGACAACTCCTTTTATATGGGAGATAGATAATCGTGATGCATTCAAAGATGTAGGTAAACCTTTCGCTAAGTTGGCTGACTTAAGAAGATTGCCTGTCCAACATCATATTGGATTGGAAACTCAGGAACGTAAGTTACCAAATGGTAATTCTTTTTACTTACCTACAGCAACTCTAGATGTGTCAAGCACTATTGAAACTTCAGACGAAGACCAAGTTATCTTTGGAGATTTTATCTCATGGATACATAACTATAATCAATACATAGTTAAGGAGTGGGATGCCAATGTTGGAAGTACCGCTGACTCAGACATGAAAGATATAGTTGAAGACTTTGTAGAAGTGGATGCAAGCTAATGAACCATCGTGCTGAATTGGCGATATACAAGTTGTTAGAAGATATACTTGCATCTAAGAAGCAGATGTCTATGGAGACTATTGAAGGTGTAGCATCCGATATAAAGGAAGCTATGGTTCGTCAGTTCGGCTCAAAGAATGATAGGAAGGATTTTAAATTACGTATGTCTAACATAGGTAAGCCTTCTTGTCAGCTTTGGTTTGAGAAGAACCATCCTGATAAAGCCTTACCTAAAGGTAATAACTTCTTGATGACTATGATGATTGGTGATATAGTCGAAGCTGTATTTAAAGCTTTGTTAAAAGAAGCTAAGATAGAGTATCAAGATAGTGAAGAGGTTACATTACCTCTAAAGAATGGTATCAACGTAAAAGGAACTTATGACTTAGTGCTAGACGATTGTGTTGACGATATTAAATCTGCATCCGATTGGTCTTATAGAAATAAGTTTGAGTCTTTTGAATCTCTAGCTAAAGGTGATAGCTTTGGTTATGTAGGTCAACTCGTTGGGTATGCGAAAGCGAGTGGTAAAAACATAGGCGGTTGGTGGGTAGTGAACAAGTCTAATGGACAGTTCAAATACGTATCAGCCAAAAATGCGGATACAACTAGTGTCTTAGATGACATCGAGAAGACTATTGACAAAGCTAATGCTAAAGAATTAGAGAGATGCTTTGAGCCAGAGGAAGAAACATTTAGGGGTAAGCCTACAGGTAATCTAGTTCTGAATAGGAACTGTAACTTTTGTGACTTCAGATATACGTGTTGGGAAACTTTGAAAGAGTTACCTGCACAGAAGTCATCTGCAAGAGAACCAAAGATGGTTCAGTATATACAACTAGGAAAGGAGAGAGTAGCATGAGTAAATCGTTGGATGAATTAAAAGCCAATATTGAAGAGATGGAGAAGCAACTAGCTGAAGCTAAAAAGGAATATCGTGACCTACGTACAGCAGGTTTACGAGATGCTATAGAAGCTAGGAAAGCCGCTGACGAAGCAGTAAAGGAAGAGCTAAAGAATTTAGGATATAATAATACCTATTCATATAGCAATCCATTTATATCGTGGCGAAACTTCTAAGTGTCTCCTCATAAGGCTTATCGTGCAGCCTTGAAGCATGGGTATAGGAGTGGTTTAGAACATAAGGTTTCCATATATCTTGAAGAACGTAAGCATAAATATGGGTACGAATGTGTCAAGATTGAATGGGAAGACTTAGCCTACCGCACTTATACCCCTGACTTTATATTAAACAATGGTATTATTATAGAGACAAAGGGAAGGTTTCTAGCAGCTGATAGACGAAAGCATTTAGCAATCAAGAAACAACATCCACAATTAGATATTAGATTTGTCTTTGAAAATAGTAGACGCAAGCTTAGTAAAGGTGCTAAGTCTACGTATGGAGAATGGTGTAACAAGTATGGCTTCAGATACTATGATAGAATAATCCCCGAAGATTGGCTTAAAGAAAAGGGCAAGAACAAACATCCTAAACTAATTAAGTTTACAGGAAAAAGAATAAGGAGAGTAAAATGATTAATGATAAATACTTAGATGATGAAGACTTTGTTATACAAATAAAACCACACCTAGATGATAAGGGTTGGACAGGAGATGTGTCATTAAATATAATGGTAGGCAAAAAGAATCCATTAAATGATGATGACTTTGAATCCATGTTAAATTTTACTAGGCAGATATGTGCCACTGTTCCCTTGATGGAACACAATAAAATATTTAGAGATGCTGTAGAAGAAGAAGCTGATAAGCACCTACCTATAGAAGATGTGTTTGATGTACCTTCTGCAGATATAGACGATAGGATTCAAAATAAAGATGATAACGTAATACATATTTCTTTTGGAAAAGGTCCAACTAAGCATTGACAATGGCTTCTAAAAAGAGTACAAAAGATATGAGACATTTAGAGTACATGGCTTACAGAGCAGAAAGGGAGAAAGCAATGGAAGAAGATATGGTTAATAGTCCTAAACACTATAATAAAGCAGGTATTGAAACCATCGATGCCTTGGAAGCTATGTTAGTAGATGGCTTTGACTATTACTTACAAGGTAATATAGTTAAGTATCTATGGAGATTCAGATACAAGAATGGTGTAGAGGACTTGAAGAAAGCACAATGGTATCTGAATAAACTCATTGAGGTCTACGATGATAAAAGTTAAGATAATGATGACACTATCTATTGACCCCGAAGAGTATGCTGTACCTGCGGATGGTATGGTTAGTGATGAGATAGAAGAATATATACGAGAAGCCTTCCACGAAATAGAAGGGGTTAGAATAAACAATATGAAATTAGTTAGTGAGGAGACATAAATGATACAAAATTACTTACCTACCGACTACCAAAACTTTATAGCACTCTCTCGCTATGCACGGTGGAAGGATGATGAACAAAGAAGAGAGAATTGGGGAGAGACTGTTGACAGATACTTCGACTATATGTCTAATCACCTAAAGAAGAACTACTCTTATACTATAACTAAAGCCCTAAAAGATAAGCTTACAGAGCAGATAATGAGTTTAGGTACAATGCCTAGCATGAGAGCCTTAATGACTGCAGGACCTGCCTTAGACAGGTGTCACGTGGGTGGTTATAACTGTAGCTACATACCCGTAG
>Ga0208767_1004075_pt1 | contig 10402 bp, 10 predicted proteins | sample VirMetDEL_Mar_21_FD_184514 | JGI IMG/M metagenome (GOLD analysis project Ga0208767, IMG submission 184514) | Aqueous microbial communities from the Delaware River and Bay under freshwater to marine salinity gradient to study organic matter... | ecosystem: Environmental > Aquatic > Marine >... | reverse complement strand
TTAACATCAACAAGCGAAACAACAACAGAGATACAAAATGCCTACTATTAAATTTGAAGAATTATTAGTCGATCAACCTGCTTTTAAGAATCCAGGATTATTAACTGCCAATAACTGTATTCCTTACGCAAGAGGATATAAACCTTTACCGACTATTGAAACCTTTACTGATGCTATTACAGATAGAGCGAGAGGATTATTTGCTGCTCGTTCTACTACTGATACGATTAAAGTTGTTGCAGGAGATGTAGGTAAACTCTATATGTTAGATGGTGCAACTTGGGATGATGTTTCTAAATCTGGTGGATATAGTTTAGGTTCTTCGGATGCTTGGCAATTTACTATTTTTGGCAATAATATTATTGCTTCTACCATTACAGAAAATCTACAAAAGTTTGAAATCGGAACAGACACTCTCTTTAGTGATTTAGCAACATTAAAAGCTAAATACGTTACAGTGATTGGAGAGTTCTTAGTTACTGCTTATAACGAAAATCAACCACAACGAGTTCGTTGGTCTGCTCTCAATGATCCTACAGACTTCACTGTGTCTCAAACCACTCAATCTGATTTCCAAGATATTGTGGGCGATCATGGTGCAATACAAGGAATAGTCGGTGGAGAATATGGAATTGTCTTTACAGAAAAAGCAATTCATCGTATGCAATATGTAGGCACTCCCTTTATCTTTCAATTCGATAAAGTCCAAGCGGGTTTTGGTGCGTTTGTACCAGGTGGTATTACTAACTATGGTCGTATTTCTTACTACTTATCAGAAGATGGTTTTTATGCTTTTGATGGTAACAAATCTATTCCGATTGGTTCTAATAAAGTTAATAAGTTTTTCTTTAATGACCTATCAACAACAAGTTCTTATATAGATCGTATTAGTGCTACTGTTGATCCTAGTAATGATATTGTGGTTTGGGCTTATCCTTCAACCAACTCAACGGGAGAATTAGATAAACTCATTATCTACAACTATGTATTAGATCGTTGGTCAACTGCCGATGTTGACATTCAAGTATTAGGTTTTACTAAATCTGCTAGTTTTACCTTAGAACAAATTGCTGCGATTGATCCTAATTTAGATGAGATTGAAATTAGTTTTGACTCTATCTTTTGGACTGGTCAACAATTCCAATTAGCTGCTTTTACTTCTGATAAAAAAACAGGAGTCTTTACAGGCACTGCAGGAACAGCTACTTTTGTGACAGGAGAAAACAACATAGAAGGAGATAGACGAGCAGTAGTTCGTTCTGTTACTCCTTTGATTGATGGTGGTACTCTCACTACCAAAATAGGCTACAGAGACAAACAAGGAGCTGCTATAAATTTTACCTCTGCTGTGAGTCCAAGTGATAATGGAACTTGTTATTTCAGACAACCAGGTAAATACTTACGTCAACAAGTGGATGTGGTTGGAAACTTCGATCAAGCCTTTGGATTAGAACTAGATGTTGCCACAGAAGGAAAACGATGAGTACCCAAAAAGTACCTGCTTATTATCCTGATGTGGAAGAACATCGCAGATTATTAGCAAACTCCTTAAACAATGTTATTGAAGGAAAGATTAACTCGACAGGATCAATTACCTTAGAAGATAGTGTGACAACGACTGACTTAGAAGATGATCGTATTGGTATTGATAGTGTTATTTTATTGATGCCGACTACCAGTGATGCTGCTGCTGAAAATATCTATTTTTCTGCACAAGATAAGGGTGTAGTGACACTGAATCATACTTCTGATACTACTAGTAGAATCTTTAAATATGTCGTCATTGGATAGAGTTATTACGCAAGTACCTGTAGAAGATTTAGAATTTATTTGGTCGCAAGTCGTACCCCATTTAGAGAGAGCTCTAGATGGATCGTACTCAACTTATGATATACTTAACAATATACAAGATAATCGGATGCAACTATGGATTAGTTGGAATAATACCGATAAACTGGTTGAGGCCGCTTTTGTGACGGAAGTTTGTGACTATCCTCAAATGAGAACCATGAGATGGGTTCTTGCGGGGGGAAATAATTTAGAAGAATGGCTAAGTCCTCTAACAGAAAAAGTAGAGAACTGGGCTAAAAGAAACAAATGCCAACGATTAGAGATTGTTGGTCGGAAAGGATGGACAAAAGTTTTGAGAGATTATAATCCTCAAGCAGTATATTTTGTAAAGGAAATAAAATGAGTAAAGGATCAACACCCACACAGCAATCAAGCACAGTAATATCTGAGCCTTCAGAGTTTGTTAAACCCTACTATGAAGAAGCTCTTAAAGGAGCACAACAGTTATATCGATCAGATGTACCTCAATACTTCCCAGAGGCTACCTATGTACCTTTTTCTGGTCAAACAGAAGCTGCTCTCCGTTTACAAGAACAAAGAGCATTAGCGGGTAGCCCATTACTTGGACAAGCTCAACAACAAGTTAGTGATGTTCTTACTGGGCAATACTTAGATCCTACTCAGAATATTGCTTTACAGACAGGGATGCAACAAGCTGGACTTCTTTCTCCTATTCAAGCAGAGATAGCAAAAACTGCTGCGGGTGGATATCTTGATCCCGCTGCCAATCCTTATTTACAACAAGCCTATCAAAGAGCTGCGGGAGATGTTACAAGTTCTTTAGCTTCTCAATTTGCTAAAGCTGGTCGTTATGGATCAGGTGCAATGACAGAAACAATGGGTAGAAGTTTAGGTGATATTGCCTCTCAAATTTATGGTGGTGCATATCAACAAGAAAGAGCAAGACAACTTCAAGCTGCGGGATTAGCACCAAGTGTTGCTCAAGCAGTCACAGGACTTGTTAGTGATCCTTATCAACAAGAACGTCAAAGACAACTTCAAACAGCTCAATTAGCTCCAGGATTATCTGAACAAGATTACGCTGATATTTCAAGACTAGCTCAAGTTGGTCAAACAAGAGAAGGTTTACAAGAAGCTGTCCTAGCGGATGCAATGCAACGATTCCAATTTGAACAACAAAAACCTTATACTAAACTGAGAGAATACTTAGCATCGATTGGTGCTCCTGCTGGACAACAAACAGTATCTGCTCAACCTATCTACAGAAACTTAGGTGCTAACTTATTAGGTGGTGCTACAAGTGGTGCTTACTTAGGTAGTTTAATACCAGGAGTTGGTGCTGGATTAGGTGCTATTGGTGGAGGCTTATTAGGGGGATTCTTTTAATGGCTATTATGGATCAAATGAACATTTCTAATTTATTGCAACAACAAGCAATGGATGCTTTAATGAAACAACAAGGACAAGGTGGTTTATTAGGTCAACCTCAATCGAGACTACAAGCTGGATTATTAGGTGCTGCACAAGGATTAGCTCCTTATATGGGGTATAGTACAACTCCTACAACTTTTGGTCAAGCAGCAGTGGCAGGACTAACAGGTGCTGCTAGTGGTATTCAACAACAACAGCAACAACAACTTAAAGATGCTTTAACACAATTACAACTTGCAAGTGAATTAACACCTAAGACCAAAGAACCAACAGAGTATTTTAAAAAAATAAATGAATATAATAGAATAGCTGGAATACCAGTAGATCAAAGAACCCCATCAGATCAAAATACTTTTGAAGTATTACAAAATGATTTATTCTCTAACAACTTTGATAGATTAATTATGAGTTCATTCTTACAACAAGGTGTTATGAATCCATCATTACTTCAAGATCCAGAAAGAATGCAAGAATTTTTCTCTGGTGCTCAAGAAATGAAAAAATTAATCGATCAAGGATTACCTATTCCTACCCCTAGTGAAGTAGAAAAAGAAGAAGATGGTAAAGGAATTTTTGATATGATTACTGGATTCTTTTCTAAAAAAGAAGAACAACCAAAAGAAGAATCTACACAAGAAATACCAACAGAATCTTTTTCAATAACTAGCCCAGATTATCAAAGCGTGTATGGTAATGATATTAATAAATTAATTGAAGATACTGCAAAATCAGATCCCAACGCTAGTAAAGAAGAGGTTATTCAATTTTTAAAAGAAAATAATATTATTGGTTAATGAATGGCGAATCTATCTTTACCAGTTTTAGAACAACCAAAAACATCTTTAGAAAAACCTAAACTTAATTTAGTATTACCAACTACAGAAAAAGAAGATGTTTCTTTTGGTGAAGAAATATACAGAACTGTTGTTGGTAGTGCTAGAGATCTTATTCAAGGATCATATGAAGCTGGTAAATTTTTAAGAGAAAATGTTCCTGGTGCTGATATTCTTTTAGGTAAACCACAAACAGATATTGTAGAAGATTTAGCTAAAGAAAAAGGATTAGAATTAAAATTACCTGAAGTAAAAGAACCTACTTACTTTGGTGGTCAATTTATTAGAGATGTTATCGGTTTTGCCAGTCCTTATATGGCTACTGGTAGAGTAACTCAAGCACCGAAGGCTGCAGGTTTAGTAGGCAAAGCAATTTCATTTGGAAAAGAAACCGCTTTGAAAGCTCCTTTAATAGAGCAAATAGCTTTTTCTCCTTATGAACAAAGATTATCTAATTTAGCAGTCGAAGGATTGAGTTCTGAGTTTGCCAAAAAATATGGTCTAGATACCCTTAAACCTATAGCTGAATATTTACAAGCCGATCCAACAGATACAGAGGGTGAAGCTAGATTTAAAATGGCAATAGAAGGTATTGCTACTGGTGGTTTGTTAGAAGGTGGAATCAAAGGGGTAAAGTCTGCTGTGAATACAGCTAAATACCTAAAGAATAAAATAAGTGGTGTTAAACCAGATACTGTAGAAAGTAAAATAAAACAAGCAGAAAAATCACCATGGGGAGAAAGCCCTTCTTCTGAAAAACAAAAACTAAATGAATTTGCTAAAGTTAAGAATGAATATGCAGAACCATTAGAAGATGTCTTAGAAAGAAAAGTAAAGTACGAACCAACTAAACCAGTAGAAAGTTTTTATCAAAGAAAAGCAACTAAGATTCTTGATTATCTTAAACCCAAACTAGGTTTAACTAAAATTTCTGAACTAGGATATCTACCAAAACAAGATGAATATTTAAAGTTACGATATGGTAACTTAGGAAAGTTATTTAGATTAAAAGAAATAGGAGATAAGTATTTTGATATATTTTCTAAAGCATCTAAAGAAGATAATATTAATATATTAAACTTCTTAAAAACAAAAGATGTTAAACCTACTTATATTAAAAATCAAAATTTTAGAGGCCCAGCTGAAAGACTTAAAAAAGACATTATTAACATTGGTAAGAGTTTAGTGAAACGAGGTATTATTCCTGAATCTGTTTTTAAACAAAATGAAGGTTCTTATCTAGTTACTGCTTACTTAAAATATTTAAATAAACAGACTCCTTATTCTTACACTAAAAAGAAAAAACAACTAACAGATCTTGAAAAAGAGTTTTTAGGAGAAATTAAAGAAGTAAGTATCTTAGGGCCTAAATCAATTCTTAGACCAGGAGAAGATATTATTTTCTATGATTTCTTTGATGAAATTATGAAAAACAGTGAGTGGGCTTACAAACCTTCTGTTACTAATTACAATGGTCAAAAAGTTAGTTCTGTTTGGTTAAGAGAAGAAGCACAACGATTAGAAGATGAGATTGCTAAGAACATTAGAGGAGAAGAATCTAAAAAGTTAATCAATGAACTTAAAGATCTAGCTAGAGGTATTGAAAAGAATATTGATGAAAAAGATTTAACTAACTTTAGAAAAGTTCCTAATACAAAAAAATATGGTAAATTACGAGGAGCTTATGTTCGTAAAGAAATTTATGATGATTTATTAAAATCAGAAGAAATAATTAGAAATCCTAACTGGGCTCAAAAGATATTAGGAGATCAAGGTTTAGTTAGCAAAGGAACAAAACTTTGGAAGTTTTCTAAGGTGGCAATGAACCCACCTTCTGTAGTTCGCAACTTAGTTTCTAACATGATATTACTCCATATGTCTGGAGTTCCTCTTGTTAAAATTCCAATTCTTTTTGGTAAAGCTATTAAAGAAATGATTAATAATGGCCCTCATTATAAAATAGCTAAAGATTATGGTATTACTCAAACATCTTTTAACAAACAAGAGATGATTGAGATTAATAGAAAGTTTTTAAAATTAAAAGCAGAAGATGGAACTTGGGTAGATAAATTAAAAAATATTGCTTTTATTTATCCTGACGTTGCTGGTAAGGCATACCAATATGCAGAAGAAGTTGGTAAGTTAATGAAGATTATTGATGAAATGTCAAAGGGCGCAGATGCCGCTGATGCTGCTCTAGCTGCACAAAAAACATTATTTGATTATTCTTTAGTTCCTAGCACTCTGAGAAGTATTAGAAATATTACTTTAGGTATTCCTTTTGCTACTTTCTATTACAAAGTTCTACCTAGTTTATTAGAGACTGTAATTAGACGACCATATAAATTTGCTCCTTATATCGCTATTCCTTATGCTGCCCATGCAATGATAGCAGATAAATATGATGTCTCTATGGAAGATTTAGAAAAATTAAATCAAACTATTCCTAAATATATTAAAGACAGAGGTAGTGTTTTTATTTGGCCAGTTAAAGATGAATATGGTAATTGGCAAATATTTGATTACAGTTATTTTTTACCTTGGAGTATGTTTACTGGTTTAGCAAGAGATGCAAAAGATTTAAACTTACAAAAAGTTTTACAAGGATCGGGTGCTTTGGGTTCTCCCGCCATTCAATTAGCAACTGCCTTTCAAACTAATATTGATCCTTTTACACAACGAACAATCTCTGATGAAACTGATCCAGCATGGAAACAATTAGCAGATAAATTATTATATGCTGCAAAAATGGCTATGCCTACTTGGTTAACAGATATTGGTTTTGCTGGTAGATTATTACAAGCAATTAGAGGAGATGTTGATAGGTATGGTGATCCTAGGATAACAAAAGGTCAAGCCTTATTAAGAGGCGTTGGTGTTAATATGTACCCAGTAGATCCAGAAAAATCAAGAGATTACAACATATATCAATTTCAAAAGAAGAAACGTGATATAATAAAAAACAGATCTATTGAATTAAGAGATCCAAATACGACACAAAAACAAAAGGATAAAATAATTAAAAGTTCAGAAGAACAATTAAAAAAATTAGATGAGGAGTTAAGAGATTATATGGAAAAATCAAAAATACCACCTCAGTTAAGGAAGAAAAAATAAGGAGAAAAAATGGCTGGAATTAACGATTATTCAAATACAGCAGGAAGTAATACCACTATTAATGGTATTGACATTGCAGAAGGATGTAGCCCTGCGGGTATAAACAATGCTATCCGTCAGTTGATGGCAGACATTGCTGATATGGATGATGGTGTCGTACCTTTACAGACTCCTGATATCAATGGTGGAACAATCGATGGTGCTACTATTGGTGGATCTTCTACTATCGATAATAGTATTATAGGTGGAACAACCCCAGCCGCTGGTACATTTACCAATCTTACTGCAACAGGTACTCTTACAGGATTATTAGGAAACGTTGTTGAAGATGTTACCCCTCAACTTGGTGGTGATTTAGACCTTAATTCCAATGACATTACAGGCACAGGTAATATTAATATTACAGGAACTGCTACAGTATCTGGTGACCTAACAGTAGATACAAATACATTAAAAGTAGATAGCAGTAATAATGTTGTTATGGTAGGTTTAACATCTTCCTTAATAAGTAATGATGCAAAACTTCAAGTAGCACATACTAATGGAAACGCAGATATTATTGTTCACAGAGCAGGTGATAATGCAAATCCACCTTCTTTAAATTTTCAAAAAACTAGAAATGCAAGTATAGGTAACTATGGAACTATTGTTCAAAATAATGATGAGTTAGGTTCTATACGTTGGGGTGGTGCAGATGGTTCAAATATTGGATTTGCTGCAAGAATAGTTGGTGCTGTTGATGGTACTCCAGGTGCAAATGATATGCCAGGAAGATTACAGTTTCATACTTCTCCAGATGGTACTGAAAATCTTACAGAACGTATGCGTATAGATAGTTCTGGTAATGTAGGTATTGGTACAAGTAGTCCTGCTACTAAAACACATATATTTAATGGTTCTGATAATGCAAACATTTTATTTATTCAAGGTGCTGATACTACTACTGAAAATATATTTTTTGGTGTTGAAACAGGTAAATCTACAATTACAGCAGGTGGTAGTTCTAGTACAAATAATTCTTTAGTTTTTAGAGCATCTAACGCAGGTGCTGAAACAGAATATATGCGTATTACTAATACTGGTAACGTAGGTATTGGTACAAGTAGTCCAACCAGTGGTGGTGGATTGACACTTTCAAGTTCTACAACTGCACAAGGTTTTATTGACTTTAAGCACACTGTTGATGGGGATAGTGGTTATATTGGTAATGCAAAAGCATTAATTACTGGTGCTACAACCAATCAACTTGGTGTTCGTGGTGGAACAAATGGTATTGCTTTTGGTGTAGGTGCTACAGAAGCTATGCGTATAGATAGTTCTGGTAATGTAGGTATTGGAAATATTCCAGAAACTTGGTATTCTACTTTTTCAGCATTACAAATAGGTGCAAATAAATCTGCTATTTATGGTAGGTCAGAAAATAATCAATTAAGTTTAGCATCAAACAGTTATGTTAATACTTCTGGAAACAACACTTATATAAACAGTAGTGAAGCAAGTTTATATGAGCAAAACACTGGCATGCATAAATTCTTCACTGCACCTTCTGGAACTGCAGGAAATAGTATTACATTTACAGAACGGATGCGTATAGATAGTTCTGGTAAAGTCTTAGTGGGTAAGACTGCTAGTGGTGATACAGTAGGAGCAGAAATATGGCCTGTTGGTTATATTGCTCTAAAAAGAGCAAGTACAATGTTAAATTTAAACAGGACATCAGACGGAAGTCTTGTAAATTTTCAAAAATCTTCAGTTGATATAGGTAGTATTGGTTCAGCAGCATCTACTGATTTATATGTAGCAAGTGGAGATACAGGTTTTAGAATTGTAGCTGCAAATGATAATTTAAGACCTTGTACTAGTACAGGAGGTAACAGAGATAATGCTATGGATTTAGGAGAAGCTGCTGTAAGATTTGATGATATTTTTGCAACCAATGGAACTATCCAAACATCTGACCAAAACGAAAAACAATCTATTCAAGCATTAACTTCAAGTGAAATTGTAGTTGCACAAAGAATATCTAAATTATTTAAAACTTTTAAATTCAATAGTGCAGTAGAAGAAAAAGGAGATAGTGCTAGAACCCATACAGGTGTGATTGCTCAAGATGTTCAACAAGCATTTACTGATGAAGGATTAGATGCAGGTAATTATGCATTATTTATTTCTGATACTTGGTGGGAAAAAGAAATTTTTGTTGATGCAGTAGAAGCACAAGACGCAATTTATGAGACACAAACTGACGAAGAAGGAAATGAAACACAAGTATTAGTTCAAGAAGCTGTAGAAGCAAAAGATGCTTATAGTCATATTGATGTCGTATATGAAGCAACCGAAGGATATACTCAAAGAACAAGACTAGGGATTAGATACCCAGAATTATTATCTTTTGTATCTAGTGCATTTGAACAAAGACTAACTAATATAGAAACAAGGCTAAGAGCTTTAGAAACATAAAGGAGTAAAAAATGATTAATTATGAATGGCAGTTTCCAAACTTTGAAGTAGGAAACGACAATACAGTAAAGACAATCCACTGGCGATATACTGCAACAGAAACAGTAGGGGAAGATACCCATACTGCATCTATGTACGGAAGCTGTGCAGGTTCAGAGGGAATGGATTTTGATGAAATGACACAAGAACACGCAATTATGTGTGTGACTGAAAATCAACCTGTGGAAGATATGCAATCAAACTTATCAGCACAGATTGAAAAACAAAAAAATCCTGATACAGTGTCTAGAACAAAGGAGTTCTAAATGATAACACTAGACGGAAAAGAATACAAAGAAGAAGATCTATCTAAAGAACAAAAACAGATAGCTCAAATCTTAGTATCATTAGCTAATCAAAAGAGTTCTGTTCAACTTCAGTTTGAACAACTCAATATCTTAACAGATCACTATATTCAAAAGTTTAAAGAATCTGAAGAAAAGTCTGAAGAAAAATCTGAAGAAAAATAATGAACATAGATAGTAAAACCATATCAATTATATTAGCCATAGTCATTCAATCAGTATCTTTGGTATGGTTTATATCTAAAATGGATAGCAGAATAGCCAATAACGAAAGAGATTTATCTAAGGTGATGATGATGCACGACAAATATAATGAAATGGAAAGACAACTAGATAGACTCTTATGGTTATTAAACCAAGATAGTTTGGAAAAATAATATGGCTATTACATCAATAACACAAAGA
>Ga0208767_1004074_pt1 | contig 10403 bp, 18 predicted proteins | sample VirMetDEL_Mar_21_FD_184514 | JGI IMG/M metagenome (GOLD analysis project Ga0208767, IMG submission 184514) | Aqueous microbial communities from the Delaware River and Bay under freshwater to marine salinity gradient to study organic matter... | ecosystem: Environmental > Aquatic > Marine >... | reverse complement strand
AATGTAATTCATAAGGCAAATATATTTAAAATAAAGTTAATAATAAAATTGATAAAAAATAGCCTATTGTTGATCCTATAAAAATACTTATAAAAGCTATATGTTTTAATTGTTTCCAGGAGTTATCTTCTTTCATAATCTTATTGTTTATCTACAACTTTTGCGTTGTATTTTTTTATTCTTTTTACAACGTATATGTTGATTTTTTTATTGTTTGTCTTTTTTGGTTAACTATTCCTAATGAATGTTCAAATAATAATATTTTTCCTTTATTCTTTTAACTGATGTTCTTCCATAACTTCTCATTTATCTATTGAGTTAATATTTACAATACATTGATATAACATTTCATACCAAGGCAAAGTCTTTTGTTTTTCAGTAGGGTTTAATTCATTTCTAATCTTAGTAAAAAATTCTGACTGTAATTTAAACCCATTAGCTTTTTGAACTAAATCATCATATTCTTTCTTTGGTATTGTTATATTCTCCATAATCTTATTGTTTATCTTGTTTGGTTAACTATTCCTAATGAATGTTCAAATAATAATATTTTTCCTTTATTCTTTTCAAATTCTGATTGAGTTAAAAAATTCTTACCGTTCATTATTGGAGTCATAAATGACTTTCTTAAAAAACTTGTAGCCTCGTTCTTCTTATAATCTAAATCTTTAGTAACAAGTAAATTATTTTTCTTTAATTCTTTTAAGTGTTGTTCCTCCATAACTTCTTTTATTTATTGTTTAACATATTACTCATTCGTTCCTCATTCCGTCATACGTTTTCTAACAGCCACGAATAAAACATAGTGAAAAACTACGTTTCATCGTTTGGTGTTATAGGTAACTTAAAATGTGAGTTATAATAGGCAAAGTCCAACCGTCTCCTAATAAACTTGCAGTCTTTTGTAAATTAAGTATATCACAATAATTATCATCAAAGCCTTGTAGTCTACACAATTCTATTTTATTAGCTAATCTCATATAATCATTTTCATAAATTATAGTATTACCAAATTTTTCACGCTTTAAAATGTAATTTTGTGCTTTTTCACTTTTTTTATCTTTATGACCGAAAGCATAATACATTCTGTGCATTAATGCTTTATGTTTTTTTTCTTTAACAGAACCACTTGTTATAATATCTTTTAACAATATACTTCTATCTTTTGGTTGTGGAATATCTGTAACAGTGTCAAACATTGTTTGTTTTGTTTTAATATTGCTCCAGTAATATCTATCCCTTTGTTGAGCAGTAACTAGTTTACTATTTATTCTTACGGGGTAAACACCCAACATTCTACTCATAACACCTATGTCATACTTAGATGCGCTACCCACATTTTCTTGTAAAAACTTTACATTAGGGTTTAATTTTTTAACGTGGTTTAATATATCAATAAAAACAAAAAACAAACTACTTTTATTTCCTTGTAAACCTGCACCACTACCCATAGATGATAAATCTTGACAAGGTGAACCACTACCAATAAAATCAATAGTTTTCCAATCAATATTCCATTCTTTCCAATTATTAATATCTCCCACTTGTATAACATCAGGATAATGATATTGTTGTAATTCAATAGCATAAGGTTTAACTTCACTACTATAATAATTATCAACTTTTATATTTAAGTCATTAAACGCTTGTCTTAACGTACCCATACCGTTAAATAAACTAATTACATTCATATCTTTATTATTATTAAAAAAACCTATAACACATTATAAAAAACATTTCACGATTTTTTATAATTCAAGTTATAGGATTTCTCATTTTTGCCATTATTTTATCACTCATATATTTATTTTCTACAAATTAAATGAATTACTAACTTATACACAAGTTTTTTATTGATTATTTTCTAACTTACTTTTAAAATGCTCAATTAGTTTCTCCATATTTTCAGAATAAAAAGCATTAAAGTCTTGTTGTGTTTGTGTTTGTTGGTGCAATATGTATAACACATTTCTTAATCTTTGACTTTTAGTTTTACCCTCAACTTCTATTTCAGCCGTATCAAGCTCTTTAATTTCTTCACTTGTTAAATTGCCTTGACTTTTAAAATGAATTAACCCAGTATCACCAAGTAGTTCATCTATTTCAATAAATTCAGCACTTGATTGTTCTAATGATGTAGTAAATGTAAAACTAACAGAACGGTCTTTTTTTCTTCTTGCACTATCTAATGTTACTTGTCTAATTATTCTCATAACTATAAATTATTTTTAATATACTCGTTCAACGCTTCTAATATTTGCTCTTTATCTTGCTTATTCCATTTAACGGTTTGATGTGCTTTTATTTCTAATGCTTCTGCCCATTCAACACCTCTATCTTGCTCCATCCATTTACTAAACTCCATTGGTGATTTATGTGCTGACACTTGACCGAATGTATGATGACTTACACAAAGACAATAGCCATTACTTAAGTCCCATCTTACAGAACGATTTGAACGACTATAAACGTGATGTGAATTTAATGTTGTTTCTTTACCACAATATTCACATTTCATTCCAGCTTGTATTTTAACTGCCTTAGACCAAGCCTCATCTAATTTACCGTCTATTCCTTTTAGTTTTCGTAACGCCATATTAAACCTCCTGCTGTTTTTCTTACTCCAGCACAAACTAACTGTATATTACTTATATGTGTATTTGTTTTAACACCAGCTTCAGTTATGCTTTCGTAAGTATTTAATTTATTATTATTTTTATCGTATGATGAGACAGCTCTGCTTACTGGGTTGTCTTTTCCAGTTCTGCCTATTAAGTGTTTTCCATATCTACCACCTTCAACAGCGTGTAATATATTTTCCTTCATTGTCATCCATTCTAAGTTCTCTAATCTATTATCTGATTTCTTAAAATTTTTATGGTTAACCGTATATTTATTTTCTGGATTAGGTATAAATGCTTTTGCAACCAATCTATGAACAGTTCTCATAACTCTAGAATTATTCTTCCATAAATAAACAAATGGATAGCCTTTACCATTTTTAGTTTGAGTTAATATTCTTCCCTCTCTATTCAATGAGCGAACAATACCATTGTTTGATACTTGATAAATACCCTCATAATTAGATACGTCTTTCCAAATTTCTTTTTTCATTTTATTCAGTTGTTTTATTACAGTTGTTTATAGAAGTCGGTGCGTGAACTGTAACACTTTGCATAGGTTAATTAGACCTAACACCGACTGCAAATATAAGCAATTTATTTTAGTTTTTTCATAATTATAAATTTACATCATACAATAAATGTTGATTTTCTTCTTTATGTTTTCTTAGTATCTTATCCAACTCCCAAGCCTTTTTTAAGAAATCTTTACCTCCATACATTGGGCGTATAACCCACCTATAAACTTGACCTTGACCCCAAGAATAAGAATCTACCACTTTATACTTCTTTTCGTGAATTGTAAATATAGTGTTTATTGCTACAAGATGTTTGTTCTGTGGCTTCATATATTTTCTTTTAAATTATTATTCTCTTTTTCTAAATCTTTGTTTTTAAAACGGCACATCACTTTCATCATAATCAAATGTTTCATTATCAAAATTATCATTTATTTGTATTGCACTTTGTTTTTCTTCTTTTCTTGTCATATTAAAAGTTGGTGGTTGTGTTCCCCTTGCATAATATCTACCAGTAGCATTGTGATAACTAAATTCTACTTTTGCACCTATCTCACCTTGAAAATTCATTTTTGTTTTTAAGTTAACAAATTCAGTATATCCTTCTAAACCAGTTTCTGGATTGTCAAAAAATCTATAAATACCAAATCCATCGTGAGTTTGATTCCTGAAATCAGCAGAGCCACTAACATCGTATAAAGTTGGACAATCATAAATTCCAGATTCTTGTTTTTTCATTTTAGTAGGGTGGGCAACTAAACAAACTATTGTATTATTTGCTTGACAAAAACTTGTTATTCGTGTTAAAACCCTATTAATCTCATCTATCTTGTTTCCTTGTGGTAACTCAACTTTATTAAAAGCATCTATAAAAAATATATTAATACCAAATCTCATCATTTGTTCTTTGAACTTTTCAAGTAACCAATCCCAAGTTGCAGTTTCCCCCTTTTCTGGTGAAGTTAAATAAAGTTTTTCATTTGCCCAAATTTTATATTCTTCTATTTCTTTTTTTGTTATTCTATCAATTCCATCGACTGACTTCCAAAAAGGTTTTCCTACTGCTTTCTGTATAAAATTAGTTTGATGTAAGCTCATTGGACTATGCTCTGGACTAAAAAAACTTGCTTTTAAATCATAATCATTAATTAAGTTTAACCCATACCACTCACTAAAATTTGATTTACCGTGAGATGGTATTCCAGTAATCGTACATAAATGTCCATTCATTAAAGAAAATACATTTTTTAAATTACCAAAACAATTATGCTTTGGGTATATAGTATCTGGTAATCCATTATCATATAAATCAAGAATACCATCATATAAATCTTCTACTGTAAATGTACCACTTACTGGAAATGTTTTACGATTATTTAAACTTTCTTCAATACAACCGTTAATTAAATCACCATTAGCATCTTTGTTCTGCCACTCTACAAACTCACATCTATAACGCCCTAATCTTTGTGCAATTTTTTCTTTTAAGATGTTACCTTTCTCATCATTGTCAACTGCAATAATAAACTTTTCAATGTCCTTTAAATACTTTTCACTATTAGTCCAATATTCATCATTGTCATTTGCTCCATTGGGTACACTTATAGCGTTTTTAATTCCAAATGTATGTAAGGCAATAACATCAAATTCACCCTCACAAATATAAACTTCTTTTTGCCCTATAACAGAATTTATATTATAAAAAATAGATTTAGTACCAGCAGACTGTGTAAAACATTTATTTGCTGACCTATATTTTTTATTAACTAATTGTTCACCCTCAAAATAATTGAAAACAATATTATTAACTTCTTTTTTTAATTGTGGTTGATAGTAGTTTTCTTCTGTTATACCTAATTCATTTAAACTAAATTGTTTTATTTTTCTATCACCCTCAATCCATTTAATTAATTTATCCGATAGTTTAGTGTAGTTTAACCAATCTTGTTTTGGTAACTCATAATGTTTAACGCTAAAATCTTTTTTATTAATTTCTCTAAATGTTAGAGCTTCACAATAAAAACATTTACCATAACCATCTTCGTGATTAACCAATAAACTCTTATCTTTTTTATCAGTTCTTTGGTCATCACAACTTGGACACCTTAACTTCTCTTTACCGTTAGTTTTTCTAAATTCTAACTTATTCCATTCTACAAATATATTCATAATTAAAATGCTAAGTTATCTGTTGGTTTTTTACTTTTATTAACTACTGGTTTTTTCATTTCTATATTCAACCAATTAACAAAATGACTTTTTATTTTTTCTTCACCTTTATCTAATTCACCTTTCAATTCTAAATCATCTAAAAAAGTCCCTAAGTAAACTTTACACTTATCGTACTCTAAACTTTTCTTCATACAAATATCTTCAATCCAAATTTTTGAATCTAAAACACTATCTTTTACATTACCTTTACTATTACCATTACCTTTACTATTACTTGGAGGGCTAAATAGCCCCTCATTAGCCCCTAAAAATTCTTTAAATTTAATACTATTTCTAAAATAATTAAACTTACTTTTTAATAATGAAATGATTTGTTTATGAGCATTATTAGTTTCTTTTAATGGTAAATTGTTTTGATGGTGTAGAAACGATGTAATCCAACACCACTCCCCAACTATCTCACAGTTCTTTTTTAACGATTTAAAAGCGTATTTTATCTCATCTTCATTTAATCCTATTTGATAAGCCCACAAGTCATAATCAACTTCTATAAACCCAGCATTATCACAATTATCAGTTAAGTAAAGAAATAGGATTTTTTCTATTGGTGTTAATCCTCTAAACCATTTGTCTCGCCACTTATTAGTGTCGGTAAATCTTTTTGCCATAAAATAAAAAACCTCTGGTTCATCGGTCACGGTCGAATCCCCAAAGGCATTTAATAAATTCGTTTGATGCCGTGACACATCTTATTTTTTGTAAAGTTAAGCAAATTATTTCTTTTTAATCAACTGTAACACAAATTTTTTTATATTATGTTCAGCATCTTTAATTGCTTCTTGTTTTGTTTCGAACCCACTTCTTTTAAAATCTCCGTTTAATCTGTATTCAAAACCTTCTGGAGTTTGTTCTAAAGTTGATAGTTCTTTTTCTGTTAAATCAATTTTCATAGTTTTAGTTTTAACTGTTTATATTTAGTTGGTCTTGCATCTATCTCAATTCTTTTTAAAACTGAATAATATTTAGTGTACTTTGGTTTATATCCTAAAGAAACCAAGTTAGTGTCATTTTTTAATATTGCAATACATATTTGTTTGTATGAAGGGACTTTATCACCTAACTCAAAAGGAGCTTCGTCTGGTATTCCTTCCCTATAACACCTTTCTTCCCACATTTTAATGTATTGCTCAATTTTCTCGTGTACCATATCTCCCATTCTTTAATTGTTTTCTCTGCTTCATTATCTGCTAAAATTCTTTGCTTATCATCTAAAAACTTCCAAGCCCTTCTAACGATGTATTCTGGTATTTGCAATTTATAGAAAACTGCACAATGTCCCAAAAAAGCACGTCTATTGATTGACTTGTTTGTTAAGTGGTTAGTCATTGTATTTTCCCACAAATATACAACATTTCTCATTGCTTGACCATAAAGTATATGGTTTCCAGTAAACTCTATTGCAGTATCTAACATTTCTTTTTCTGTCTTAGAGCCAACCTTTAACCACATACCATTCTTATAGCACTCCCACTTCCAATATGGAATGTATACTTGCCTCATACCATTTCAGCATCCCAACTATCAGAGAAGTCTTTATTTTGAAATAACGAAGCTAAACCAGTTATTTGTTTCATTCTTAGTAATTCATCTGGCGACATACCAACGTGCTTACATATCCAAGCATCACCTTTTCCCATTTCAACTAATTCACTAACAATTGTACTCATTAACTCTAAGTTGTGAGAACCCCTTGCTCTATTGTGTCGAATAGTAGACGCCATTCTATCTCCTAATTCTTTATCAATTACAGATATTGGTAACATTCCTTCCTCTCTATCAAATATTCTTTTAGAGTTCTTTAATACTGTATATCTGTGGAACCCATCAACAACAATATACTTATCATTTTCCTCATCTCTAAAACAAACAACTGGCATAGTATAACCATCTTCCCAAATTGATGTTTCAAGTAGTTCCATTTCTGGTGGTGCTACACTATTTGGGTTATAATCATTTGCTTGTATTTGGTCTATTGGTACTCTAAGCACATTATAGACTGGTGATATAAACTTTTCCATTTTTAATTATTTATTTATTAGTAATTCATTAACTTTTTCTATTGCATCATAATCGTTTGTACAATCACTTATTGAGTAAACAATTTCTTTTGCCTTATCAATAGTGTAGCTACCATCTTTTTGGTGTATCTCATTTCCAGTAACTGGCGGATTGAAAACACTTATTAAAACAACATCCTCCAATGCTTCAAAAGTATGGTTGTCGTTATCATCTAAAGAGTAAACAGTATCAACATTTATCTCAAAAACTTCATTAGTGTTTATATTGGTTAATAATCCACTTCCCTTAATACAGTAACAAGACTCTAAATGGTGTTTATAGTGCCAATGCCCTTTTTTACCTTTAGGAATTATTGTTTTATGGATAGAGAACCCCATATTATCTTTTGCTAAAACTACCCTAAGGCTTTTACCTTCTTTAAAATTAACATCTCTTTCGGTGTTTTCAATTTCTTTAATTGTTCTTACTTTCATAATTATACGTTTTTATATTTGTTTTGAATTTCTCTTTGTCTTTTAGCTTGTTCGTGTGTAGGTGCTAAACCTAAATATTTACAAGTATGGTCGTTTTTTAGTATTGTTATCACAAACCTTTTCCAGCTTGTTACATCTGAATTATGGCACTTTAACATATCTAAGTGGTCTGGTGGTAACATTCTAACGCATTGCTTATCTTTATTTCCGTGTCTTGTTTTTTCACCTAAAATAAAATCAACATTGTTTGCCTTCATATCCTCAATAACACTATCATCTAATCCACGCCCTACTCTCCACCAGTATTTTATTGACTGAATAAAGCGTGACTTAAAATTTTCAGAAGCCTCTTTTGGTAATGTTTCTAATAAGAATTTGCAAAAACTTTTCCAAGTGTGTCCATCTGGTAACGTGAAACTTTTATATGTTAACTGTTTGCCGTATGTTGCAATAAAGTTAGCACCAGAAACCCTTGCACAAAGCCTTGCCCAAACGTGACCATCAATAACCTTATAAAGATTTAAACTACTTTTAGCTTCACTCATAAATGGGCTTGCAACCCTCATTTGTGCTACTGTTAACCCAGCCTTCCAAAATATATCATAAAGCTCGTTGTATTTCCAGTCAAATTTTGCATTAGCAACCCAAACATCATCAGTTCTCCAATCATAAATTGGGTAGCAGTTATAAACATAATCGGTGTTTTTCTTTGTCCAACATAGATTATTAATCATTCCTTTCTTTTTATTCATAATGGCTCTATATCTGTTTAGACTTTCGTCAGTACGAATACCAATCAAACAAGCACAACTTTCTCCATCAGCATACCAATCACCGAACTTATCCCAAAATTCATCATATCCCATATTTTCTTGAAAAAAATCAAACTTATGGTTATCTATATTTATAATATAATCTTGTTTTGGCATTGGTCTTATCCATCTGTTTTCATCGTTAACCCCCCAACATTGCCAATCTATTTCATAACTACTGACCGTACAAGGTAGCGTTATTGGCAAACAACACCAGTAAACATCTAACAAGTCTAAATTGTCTTGCACTATTTCGTGCATAAACTTTAAAGAATATTCATAGTTTGCTTCATTATCCATAACCATTAACCCTATCTTTTCGGTTATGTTGTTTTTTCTCATATAGTCTAAACATAAGTTTAACATTATACCAGAATCTTTACCACCAGAAAAGGAAACATATATTTTTTTGAAGTTATTAAATATAAACTCAATCCTTTCATTTGATGCCTCATAAACATTTTTGTTTTTATCAAATATTTTCATAAATATTAATTTTCTGTAAAACTAAATAATAGTTTTCATATACACAAGTTTTACAATAAAAAGTTTAAAAAAAGTGTAAAATTAATTACACTCTTTTATTTTAGTTGATTTTAGAAGGGAAGCGAGTCGTCAATATCATCGCTACTATTCAAATTTGCTGGTTGATTACTACCTTCTTTTGGTTGCCAAAAATCTATTTCTAAATAGTGAGTTGGCTTACCTTCTACTGGGTTTTGTTTCTTCTTAATTACTGCATTAACCCAATCATTTTTAAGATTGTTTGTTAAAGCTCTTAAATCATCTCTATTAAAAGATATTTTAGTTAAATCACCGTATTGAGTAGTTATGATTTTAGCATTACCACAAAACACTTTTTCTTTTTGTTCACTCATAATATATTTATTTAATTGTTTCTAAGTTACCACCACACAAAGGGTGCATTTCTTTCATTAATAAAGCTCCAGCATAAGCATCGGCAAAAGTTTCATATTCGTGTAAAAAATAATCATCTACAAATTCTTCATAAAACTCTGGTGAAACAGAAGATATTGAAGCAATAAAACCAACTGCATCTGTGTCAACAAATATCGGACAGTTTGTACAGTCATCTCCCATATTAAATGTTAATAGATAAACCTTGTTAGTTTTAATATCAGCAGTTTTTTCATAAACAAAAGCCGTTAAGTCTTTTAATTCATCAAATTCAATTCCACGAATATCGTTTGTGTTTTCTAATTCTGCATAATGTAATCTTTTCATAATTTTTTTTTTTGTTTATTAATTTATTTAATTGTTTTAAAGCTATTAACAAGCTCTTTATAATTGCTATCTATATCCATAAAACCATCAATTTTTTTACAAGCGTGTAAAACTGTTGCGTGGTCTTTCTTTAATATTCTACCAACTTCTGTCGAAGTCATTTCTAAATACTTATGTAATAAATACATAATAATACTTCTTGCTTCGTTTACATCTCTAACTCTTTTCTTTTGAAATATAACTTCTCTTGGTACGTTAAAATAATTGCACACTTTAGAAATAATTACTTCAATAGTTGGCTTCTCGTATTTTATTGCTGGTCTTATCCAATAATTCATAATCTTAATTTTTACTGTTTATAATTTCTAATGCTTGTAAATCGTTTTTATACATCATTCTTAAACTATCTTGTTTAATCTTTAAATCGTTTTTAAGCGTGTTTATATCGTTTTTAAGACACTTTCTTTTTACTTCTGATATACT
>Ga0208767_1004073_pt1 | contig 10404 bp, 18 predicted proteins | sample VirMetDEL_Mar_21_FD_184514 | JGI IMG/M metagenome (GOLD analysis project Ga0208767, IMG submission 184514) | Aqueous microbial communities from the Delaware River and Bay under freshwater to marine salinity gradient to study organic matter... | ecosystem: Environmental > Aquatic > Marine >... | reverse complement strand
CATGCGTCTTGTACAGCCAAAGGAAATCATGAAGGTGAAATGACAATGGAACAAGTATACGAAACCGTAGTAACGAAAGAAAAAGAAAAAGCAAAAGAAAAAGAATTTATACAGCCAAAAAGTTTTGTTAGTATTTTTTCTACCGATAAATGTACAGATTATTTAAAAAAAAATCATTGTATAGAATCTTACATAAAAGGAAAAGCTGAAATAAAATATGATGTAAAACAACATCGTGCTGTATTTATTATAAAAGAAAAAGAAAAAGTAAAAGGTGCAGTAGGCAGAGGATTAAACTCCCAAGTATATCCTAAGTGGTTTATGTATGGAGATAAATCCTATCCATTTATTTGTGGCAATACAGATACGGCTGTGCTTGTAGAAGATTGTGCTAGTGCTTGTGCTGTATCAGAAGTTCATACAGGTGTAGCTTTGATGGGTACAAGTTTACCAGATAGTTACATACCTGTGCTAAAGAAAAAGTTTAAGAAAGTTATTGTGGCTCTTGATAGAGATGCAACTACCAAGGCATTTGACATAAGCAATCAACTAAGGTATTATATGGATACTGAAGTAAAGATACTTGAAGATGATTTGAAGTATTTTGATAAACCACAAATAGAAAGATTGTTTCAATGACTGACATAAAACTAGATAATCTAGAAAAATTAGCAACAAATAATGACTTGTTGTTATCTGATAATTTAATTAATTTTACTAAAGAAATAACAATAGAAAAAGATACTATACATGTAGAAAAGAAAAACATTTATGGTAATGAATTATTATATCCTGTATGCCAACGTGCAAAAATATTTGCTGTACTAACAGGACAAAAAACTTTATCTGCCGGGGCTATATCTAGTATCAAAAGATTAGGTTTTTCTGTTAGAGAATATATCAACAGGGAGCTGTAATGAATATATTTTTTTTAGACAGAACTCCATACAAAGCCGCACTTGCTTTGTGTGATAAACATGTGCCAAAAATGTTATTAGAAAGTTGTCAAATGTTATCTACTGCTGTACAAGCTAATGCAGAAAAAGAATTTGATGATTTATACAAACCTGCTTATCCTAAACATCCAATGACTATATGGGTAGGTCATACTAGACAAAATTTTATCTGGGCATTAGAAAATGCTGTGTATATTAATCATCAATATGAACAACGATTTAATAAAGAGCATAAATCATTTCGTATTATTGAGGCAATTTATGACAATAAATATGCAAACAAAATTAAAAAAGTAATGCATAAAGATTATATTAGTGAACCACCTCAATGTATGCCAGATGAATACAAAGATAAAGATTACATAACTGCATACAGAAAATATTATCAAGGTGCTAAAGCGTATTTTGCCAAATGGGAAAAAGGTGTATTTGCTCCAGAATGGTGGGTAAGTGTATAGATTTTTTGTAATGTTATTTTTAATATTAATATTACTTAATACTTGTGCAGGATGTACCTACATGATTGCAAAAGAAACAGTAAAGGTAATTGATATGGCGTTAGATGATAGTCCTAATCCAGAAAAGAAAAAGAAAATATTAGAAAAGAAAAAGTTAAAACAAGATAAAGCAAAAGAGTTTTATTGTAGCAAAGTAAAAGATAAGGAGAAGTGTGGTAATGAGTAAAAAAATGTTTCAACAACAGTTTCTTGACTTATTAGTTGATTTCATGTACATGGATTTAAAAGAAAAAGTAAAATCAAAATCGAACATAAAAAAAAGTATACGAGCATTTGAAGATATATGGATTGATATGTTACGGGAAAGTAAAAAAAATGATAAAAGAAAAAAAATCTGAAATTATTGATTATTATGATTATAGAAAACCAGAAACTATAAACAAAAAAGAAAAAGTTAAAAAAAATTGTATGATGTGTTACGAGCCTTTTATGAGTGAAGGTAATCACAATCGTATTTGTTATGATTGTAAACGTACAGATGATTGGCACTATGGTAATGATTATGGGATGGTAAAATAATGTGGAAGTTAGTTGATTGTGGTAGCTATCCTTGGTTTATAAAAGAAACTAAAAAATATTTTTATTGTGTTTACAGTCTTACAGGAGAGCAAAAGAAAATACCAGTAAGACAAATAAAGAAAAGTATGAGAGTACTTAGAGATAAATTTTATTTAGCATATTTAAAATCATGGCCATTAGATACTGCACCTTGTAGGCTTGACAAAAAGGTTGCAAAGTTTTATATAGATTTGTGGAAACAAAAAAATAGAACTAATGTAATGAAAGAAATAATTAAACAAATGAAAGCGACTAAATGGAAAAGGAACTAATAAAATTATTATTAAATAAAAAATTCTATACTAAAAATAAAAGCAAACTATCAAAAGAATTTTTTACTAATGGTACAGGAGATTTATACGAAACAATTCAATTTGCTCATGAAGACTCTGATAAAGATTTAAGTATAAGTGAAGTATCAGCTTTACATGTAGATGTTTATAATCCGGCAACAACAAGAGCTAAAAGAGAAAACTTTAATGCTTTAGTTGATGAGATAAAAGAATTAGAACTACCAAGTGAAAACATTGCAAACAATATTATTCGTGCCTTATACAAAAGACGCATAGCAAATAAGATTGCAGTATTAGCTACAGAAATATACAATGGAAAAGACTCTGACTTTTCTGAAATAAAAAAAGAATTAGAAATATCTTTTGATGATATAAATAAAGATGAATATGAATATGTTACTTCTGATGTAGCAAGTCTTATAGATAAACTAAAAGATAATACTAAATGGAAATTTAATTTATCAAGTTTAAAAGAGAATGTTAATGGTGTAGGAGAGGGTAATCTTGCTATTATATTTGCTAGACCAGAGAGTGGTAAGACAGCCTTTTGGGTAAATTTAGTCGCAGGAATTGACGGATTTGCCGCTCAAGGAGCTAAAGTATGTGCACTTATCAATGAAGAGCCTGCAATTAGAACACAAATGAGACTAATAAATGCCCATACAGGCATGACATTCGACCAAATACGAGATAATACTCAAACTACAAAAGAAAAATGGGCCGAAGTGAAACAAAATATTAAGATACTTGATACTGTTGATTGGTCATTAGATGATGTAGATGAGTTTGTACAAAAAGAAAAGCCCGATGTTTTAGTTATTGACCAACTAGATAAAGTAAATGTTAAAGGTAATTTTGCTAGAACAGATGAGAAACTTAGGGCTGTATACACAGGAGCAAGAGAGATAGCTAAAAGAAATAATTGTTGTGTCATTGCTATATCACAGGCATCAGCAGATGGTCATGGTAAAATGGAATTATCATTTGATATGATGGAAGGTAGTAAGACAGGTAAAGCCGCAGAGGCAGATGTTATTATTGGCGTGGGTGTCAATGGTATGACAGAAGAAAATGTAAGAGGTTTATATATCAGTAAAAATAAAATAACAGGTTGGCATGGACAGATTGTCTGTATGATACAACCAGAATTGTCGAGGTATTATGATTAGTGTATTTGATGTGGAAACAAGTTTTCAAATTTTAGAAGATGGAACAACTGACCCATCAGCTAAAAATCCAGATAACTTTTTAGTATCTCTTGGTATAAATGATGAGTATGTATTTTTTAAACATAGAGATTATAAAGGTATACCAAATAGAAAAGTAATACAAGATATACTAGATAAGACAACATTACTTGTAGGACATAATATTAAATTTGATTTGCTATGGCTATGGGAAGCAGGTTTTAAATACAATGGTAGAGTATGTGATACAATGCTTGTTGAATATGTTTTAAACAAAGGAATTAAAAGACCTCTGTCATTAAAAGCATGTTGTCAGTTTAGAGGTGTTGTTCAGAAATCTGATTTAACAGAACAATATATGAAAGATAAAGTATCATTTCAATATATACCAATTCATATTGTTGAAGAGTATGGTAGACTAGATGTTAAAGCTACTAGGTCTTTGTATGAGGCACAGATGCTTCAATTGCGTAAACCTCAACATAAACATTTAATTAAGACTATACAAAACATGTGTCAGTTTGTTGTTGTTTTAACAAAGATGGAAGATAATGGTATTTATATTGATAGAAAAGCATTAGATGAAGTAGAAAAAGATTTTCAAACAGAGTATGATGCATTGCGTGTTAAAATAGATGAAGAAATATATACTCGTATGGGAGATACAAAAATTAATCCTGCAAGTCCAGAACAATTATCTTGGTTGATGTATGGTATAAAAGTAAAAGATAAAAAAGAATGGTCACGCATATTTAATTTAGGTATAGATAAACTTACAAAGAAACAAAAACGTAGACCAAAGTTTACTCCTGCTCAACTAAAAAAAATATTTGCAAAACATTTAGAGCCTGTCTATAAAACAAAAGCAGAACAATGTCCTGTATGTAAAGGTAAAGGTACTATACAAAAGATAAAAGTAAATGGAGAGCCTTGGAGTAAATTAAGTAAATGTTCTGAATGTAAAGGAGAAGGATTTGTTTATACTCCTTTACCAGATAAAGCAGGATTCTATGCTACTGTAACTTCTGTTATGGATATATCAGAGGGTGGATTTAAAACAGATAAGATAACTTTAGTTCGATTAGCTAAAACAGGAGATGAATTTTTTAAACGATTTGTAGAAAAGATTACTCGGTATAATGCATTAGAAACATATCTTAGTACCTTTGTTGATGGCATTAAAAAGTTTACAACAGATAAAGGTTTTCTTTATCCTAGTTTTATGCAACATGTAACAGCAACAGGTAGATTATCTAGTCGTAATCCTAACTTTCAAAATCAACCAAGAGGTAGTACCTTTCCTATTCGTAAAGTTATTAGTTCTCGATTTGAAGGTGGTAGTATTATGGAAATAGATTATGCACAATTAGAATTTAGAACTGCTGTCTTTCTTGCTCAAGACAAACAAGGCATGAAAGATATACAAAATGGTGTAGATGTACATCAGTATACAGCAGATATCATTGGCTGTTCTAGACAAGAAGCAAAACCACATACATTTAAACCTTTGTATGGGGGCATGTCTGGTACAGAAAATGAAAAGAAATATTATTCGGCTTTCTTAAAAAAATATCCGGATATCAAAGCTTGGCATGAGAAACTGCAAGATGAGGCAATACGAGCAAAAGTTGTCACCCTACCTACAGGTAGACAATATGCCTTTCCAAAAGCAGAACGCATGCCTTGGGGTGGTGCAAGTTCTTCAACACAGATAAAAAATTATCCTGTTCAAGGGTTTGCTACTGCTGACATTGTTCCTTTAGCTTGTATTGGTATACAAGAATTACTTGAGGAACATAATACTAAGAGCCTACTTATTAATACTGTACATGATTCAATTGTTGCAGATGTTTTTCCCGGAGAAGAGAGTTTAGTCGCTTCATGCCTAAACAAAGGATGTTTAGGGGTAATTCAAAGGATGAAAGACATGTATGACATTGATTTTAACGTGCCCTTAGATGTAGAGTTAAAAGTAGGCTCTAATTGGTTAGATACAAAAGTTTATGCTTGACAATATTGTTAAAAACGCTACTATTGTAATTAAATTAACCAAGGAAGGTAATCTATGGTAAATGACTTAAAGGCATTTGATTCTCTTAGTAAAGAGGAGATAATGAAAATGACCGGTCAAGATGACGGTTCTGTAATAAATACAGGTACACTTGATAGGTTGATAATAAATAGAGCGGCTGAAGATGATGATGGAAATCAATTATCAGCAGGCGTTTATAGTACTTATGACCCTAGTATAGAGTCTAGAGTATACAGCATTAAGGATAAACCTATTCAGTTTAGACCTTTTATCAATGCGTATCAATACATGGAGTATGACCCAGATAATAATAATTATCCCTGTACTTCTGTTATTTTTAAACAATGGAATGAAGAGGCTATTGATAGTAGCGGAGGCGTTAATTGTGGTAGAATAAGAGGCAAAGATAAAGAAAACTTAACTCAAGCACAGATAGATGCTCAACGTCATATTAAATGTTATCGTTTAGTATATGGACTAGTATCTATGGATGCTACAACACCTGCAGGAGAACCTACAAAAGTAGAAGATTTACCTGTGTTGTTTAGAGTTACAGGGTCAAACTTTATTCCTATTGGAGAGTCTTTAAAAAGTCTCAAAGGTAGAGATAGCTTGATGCAAAATCATCTACTCAATATGACAACTAAGAAAAGAAAGGCAGGTAGTAATGTGTACTATGTGTCAAACGTAAACATTGATACAAAAGAAGTTCCTTTTACACAAAAAGATTTAGAGCATATGGATATGTTTAATAATCTTATTCAAGAAGAGAACGCTAGAGTATCTGCAAAATGGCAAAAAGCCCATAGTAATAAGGAACAAGATGTGGCATCTGCAAAAGTTATAAATGAACTTGCTGATGACCCCGAAATGGTGTTACAAGCTTAGTGTCTAGTATTCTAAACAGAGTACAATTATTTTTAACGGAGGCCAATAAGGCCTCTGTTCCTATTTCTAGTACTATTATAAATGAATTTGGTGAGGCTTGTAAAGATGCATTTATAAAACAATTCGTAGAAGAAAGAGAAACAAAATTTAAACCTAGAATGAGTTCTATTGGTAGACCTTTGTGTCAATTACAAATGGAAAAGAGTGGTGCAGAAGCAGAGACACCTTCTTACAATTCTAAAATGAGATTTATATTTGGAGATTTAATTGAAGCATTGGCTGTTGCTATATTAAAATCTTCGGGTATTAAAATAGATGATTTTCAAAAAAAAGTTAAATATGTATTTGGTGATGATGAAATCAATGGTACATATGATGTTAAAATTATGGATAAGATATGGGATATAAAAAGTGCATCCCCATATTCTTTTCAATATAAATTTGGTGAGGCAGGAGGCTTTGATGCCTTATTAAAAGACGACCCATTTGGCTACGTATCCCAAGGATATTTATATGCAGGTGCAGATGATAAAGAGTTTGGGGGTTGGATTGCTATTAATAAATCTACTGGAGAATGGTCTGTAGTTGAAACGCCTATTAATGATGATGAACATAAGAAGAAAGCAATAGAACAAGCAAAGAAAAATGTTCATGCACTAAATACTAACCAACCATTTAAAAGACAATTTGAAGATGTAGAAGAATTTTTTAATCGTAAACCTACAGGTAATAGAGTTCTTGCAAAAGAGTGCACGTTTTGTGCATATAAAAAATCATGTTGGGAAAATTTACAGTATCTACCACAAAAAGAATCTAAAGCTATGAGCCCTAAATATTTTTGGTACACGAAAGTAAAGGAAGAAAATGTCGACAGTACGGAGTAGAAAAGCTAAAGGAAGAAGATTACAAAATTGGACAAGAGATACGTTACTATCTATATTTAAAACTTTAGATGATAATGATATAAGCTGTGCTATTATGGGAGAGACAGGAGAAGATATTAAATTATCTAACCCTGCTAAAAAATTAATCCCTTATTCTTTTGAATGTAAAAACAAAGAAACATTTAAAGGTATATATGATATTGTTGCTCAAGCACAAAGTAATTCTAAAGTAACGGATGTGCCAGTTGCTATAATTAAAATGAATAATCATCAACCATTAGCTATTGTTGACGCTATGCATTTTTTAAAATTGATAGGAAAGCAAAATGGATAATGGAATAAATCCTAAAAATATTATTACAATTTCTGTGTACCCTTCTGAAGAGGGGTTTGGTTGTACTCTTGTAGAGCCAACAAAAATACCTTTAACTGCAGATTATAGTGTTGCCTTGACAATAGCACATGGAATGGTTAAAATGGCACTAGAAAGACCCGATATTATATTTGATGAAGGTGTAGAATCTTTATCTAATCCCATAGACAGTGATACTGTGGTTAGTATTGATGATATGGTAAAAATGAAAAAAGATAGGCTACATTAATGAAAGCACAGATAAAAGAAAACAAGAGTGATAATATTAAAAAGTTGCGAGAGAGTGATTTCTCTGTAACTAAATTTTCCAAAGACTTATCTTATGGTAAGAAACATGAAAAGCTTGTGATGAAATCTATGGAAAACTTTGAATTAAAAACAGATAGAATGGCACATAAAACAGGTAATGTGTATGTAGAGTTTCAATCAAGAGGTAAAGATAGTGGTATTCGTTCTAGTAAATCTGATACATGGATATTTAAAATAGTAAGCACTGGAGATAGACATATGTTCTCCATACATATTCCTTTATCAAGATTAAAAAAATTAGTCAGTAAAGATTATAGAGTTGTGCCGGGGGGAGATAATTTAACATCAAAAGGATATCTAGTACCTATAACTGATTTGGTAAAAATATGACAGTTGAATTTTGGCAATGGTGGATTTTAATTATGGTAACAATTAATACAGTAATTAATAGTATTGTATTTGTCGTAGGTCGTAAATTTAAAAAGGAAAAGAAATGATTACGAAAGAATGTTTGTCGCAAGCAATTACTCTATCAGCAAATGATAGACAAAAGGATTATGGAGATAAAGTAGATAACCATAATAATATAGCTAGGCTATGGTCAGCCTATCTAGATACAGATATAAAAGCTCATGATGTAGCAATTATGATGGCATTATTAAAAATGGCTCGTACTAAACTGGGAGCAGTTAGTAAAGATACCTATATTGATATGGCGGCATATAGTGCTATTGCAGGAGAAATTAAATTTAAGGAGAAGAAATAATGAATTACATTATTACACAAGAACAGTTAAACACTGTTATGAAATATATGTTTACTAGGCCTTATCAAGAAGTAGCCCAAGGTATAGCAGTATTAAGTAAGTTACCCAAACTTGATGATAAAATAAATCCAGATTTTATTAGTGAAGAGGGCAAAAAAAATGACACCAAGAACTAAAGAGGCAATCCTTTTTAGCACTGTGGTGTCAATAAATAATAATGGTAATCTAATTACAAAGCATGAGTCATTACCTACTAAAGAAGTTCTAAAAGAACTTGGTGATGACTACTATGCTCATTTAATATCTGCTATTGTAAATCATTGCAAAGCAGATTCATATCACTTTGATGAAGAACTACGCAATCTGTTGCGGAGTATTTGACATCAATCCTCCATTTTGTTCTGTTAATGTTCCTAAAGGAGCCATTGTGTTATTAGCTAATGCATCTGTCATAGGTGTAGGAACAGATACATTTTCTGGAGACATATCTTCTACAGCCATATCTATTTCTTCTGCACTTTGAGCAGGCCCTCCTGTAGCTACTGCTGTCTCTGTTTGTAAAGGTGTTGCAGGAACTCTTTCTTTTTCTGACATTAAAGAATTTATTAATGGCGTATCCTTTTCATTTTTCATTCCTGCCATACTTCCATACTCTTCAATTAACTGACTAAAATTTACATCTCTCATAGCTTTTAATAAATCAGCAATAAGCATAGGTCGTGTAACATTACCATCCATAGGGGTTGTAGGTTGATTTCTAACAGATTCATTTTGTAATTGTGTTGTTAATCCTTGTGTCGTTGGTAATGCCATTTATTCTCCTATTGTATTTTTCCTAAATTTAAAATTGTTCTTTTTTCTTCTGGAACTTCAAATATACTATTTTGTTCATATTTTTTAGGGCCTATAATATTTGCTAATGATTCTGCCGCATCCATAAGAAGATAACTTACACTATAAACATCATCTTTTACTTTTTCGTATTTAATTTGTTGCTCATCTGTCATGCTTTCAAATCTAGGGTCTTGTCCTGCATAATAATCATCATCTTTTTTGTAAGGTCTCATATAATCAGCTTCTATTTCTTTTCCATAAGGGTCATTTAAATAAAAATCAAATTGTTTTGCAACAGTGTATCTCCATTCATCTAAATTTACTGGTGCCTCTGACGTATCTGGATTTGTTAAATCAATACCTGTTTGCCAATCATAATAATCTGTTACAATTAATTCACCATTATTATTAATGTATGCTGTGGCGTCTCCTAAAGTAGACCCTACACTTCTTTTATGAAATGGTACAATAGTATTTATATCCAATGGATTTCCTGCATAATAACTTATTACTAAAGGTGTATTGGCAGGAATTTTATTTCCATATTTTTCTTTTAGTTTTTCAATTGCCTCATCTTTTATGTATTTAATTTCATTTTTACTAAAATTATTTAGGGTTAACGGAACATTTTGTTTGTTACGACCCATTAAACTATACGCAAATTGAGAAAATACTACAGGTACACCCGCTTTTGTAGCAAAATCTCTTGTTTTAGATAGAAAAGAAGGTTTATAATTTGTGTCTTTAGTTATTCTTTTTGTATTAACTCCCGAGCCTTTAGTCTCTGTTATTTGTTTGTCTTCATTTATTGTAGGAATTAAATCACTATCACTTGGATTATTTTGTATATATGAAGCCGGTCTACT
>Ga0208767_1004072_pt1 | contig 10405 bp, 13 predicted proteins | sample VirMetDEL_Mar_21_FD_184514 | JGI IMG/M metagenome (GOLD analysis project Ga0208767, IMG submission 184514) | Aqueous microbial communities from the Delaware River and Bay under freshwater to marine salinity gradient to study organic matter... | ecosystem: Environmental > Aquatic > Marine >... | reverse complement strand
AAATGCTAGGCCTCGATCACGCCAAGCACCGCGAATACAGTTTTGCAAGTTGGCTGGCGTTTGCAATGACCGAAGATGACCGCAACGTCTTATCGATTGACATTCGCCGCGTATTTTACGGTATGGCGGATCGCGATGCAGCCAGCACGCTGGGTGACTTTTACGCTCAATATCTGGAAGCTGAGGGCATGTTAGAAACTATGATTTCGACGTTGAGGAGACAGTAATGGAATTTAAATTTGAGATTGGCGATAAAATTGGCAGCGTTTGGGGCATAGGTGAGATCACTAAGATAACTAATTCCAGCAGAAGTAATTTCTATGCATACTTTAATCTTGATAATGGACAGCTTGGAAGTTATTCAGTAACACTGATAAAAACTGGGAGTGGCACATATAGGTCGCCGGATTATGAATTACCGCAAATCTGGCCCCTTGACGCTGACGGTGTTAACCGATACCCGCGTGAGCCTGAGATCGATCACGAGAAAGAGTTTTGGTTTGGTCGGCGGGTTATAGCTAGGAGAGAAGGTGAGGGCTGGGTTAAGGCAGTAGCAACAGGAGAGATTAGCTTTTATGGTCTTTTTGTGTGCACGTATTGCGAACCCAATGGAAGGCATTCAGTCGGAAAATTCGAAGAGGTTAAATATGAGGATTGGGCCGATGAATAGCTTAAACGTAATTGCGGTATCATTGGCGTTATTAGTCACAATAGGTTTGGTTTATATAGCATGGAGAGAGACAGTGCGGGATTTTACAGGGTACAAGATCTACAAAATAAATGGTGATCTAAAAAAGGTTAAGCGCCCGAATGGCTTGAATGCCGATGCAAAAGAAATTGATAGCTTACTATCTAAAGAGCTGCCGCTAGAGATTAAGCTCAAAAACCATCAGGGCAGGACTGTCAAGCAGACTACAGCCACCGCCAACATACTTGGCGTTGATAGAGTAATCGAGGGCTACAATTATGACTGGGTGGCGACGGTTGTTAAAAAGCGAACACGTTAAGTTGTACATTGAACACAATATTTTTTTTGCGCTGCTTCTAGTAGGTGGCTGGATGTTTTTGGATTACATAGGATTCTTTTGGTTATGAAAGCAATAGAAGAAATAGTCGAGTTTCAGCGCATGATTGTTGAGCCAGGGCAAGAGGCTACAGACTTATATTTAAAGCTGATAGCTGAAGAGACGAACGAATACGAAAAAGCCACTACTCTGGGTAATAAAATAAAAGAGGCTTGTGATGTTTTGGTTGTCACTATCGGGTATTTTATCTCGACTAAACGCGAACCGTGTGAACGATATGGGGATTTTGTGTGGCCGCTGTTTAAATTAAAATTGCATTCTGAGTATCTGAATTTTTTAATCGAAACACTTGGCGAGGAAAGCACAAACACGGCTTTAAGTATAGTCAATAAGTCTAACATGAGTAAGTTCCTGATTAGTTTTAGAGAGGTTGAAATTTCTCAAGCGTGGTACTCAGATCGCGGGATTAAGACTTATGCCAAACACGTACCAGGGTATGAGGAATTCATAGGCGTTTATTCTGAATGCGAACAAGAAGTAATTGATGATGATGGAGAGAAAAAGAAGTATGGAAAAGACAAGCTATTGAAAGGTGAGCCGTTTTATACGCCTGTTGATGAATCTGAATTAGAGAGGTTAGTGAAGTGAAAGATGAACCGAAAGATGAGCTAGTTAAGCGTATAAATCGACGACAGCAAAGAGTAATAAAAGAAACGTTAAATATAAGTAACCGCTTGCTTTCGAGAATGTTGCTTTTTAGCGAGGAATATATGAAAGAAATGTCTTTTACATGTTCCACCCAAGATTATCTTTACTTGTTAGCTAAAGAAATACTAGAAGACCTACCATTTGGCCTAGAAGCTGGTTCGAAAGTTATTTTTAGAGGCGATAAATGCTTGCGTGATTACATTGAAGATGATCCGATGAATCTTTTAGGCATAAGTGAATTCGCGCTATACGTTGCTGATAAGTGGAGGGCTAGAAATGAGCGCAAAAGATAAGGCAGTAAAAGTGATACGGTCATGCAGGACGATGTATCAGATACCAATGGCTAGGCGTTTTGCTAAGTTAGCAGGCTTTACTAGCCATGAGATTGAACAGTTTGTTGCTGAATTGGGGATTTATTGATAGCTGGTATAGCGGCCAGTTAGCCGCTTTATCACTTAGCCTTAATGGCATTCGTCGCATTAACTCCAAAGCTCGCACCTACTATAACGCCCCATGATGTAGTGATTGGGGTGAATAGGCCGGTCATTGCCTCAATAGCTGCTTTAGATTGCTCTGGATCACCAACACTGAATGAATGCAGTATGATCAAGACGACAGTACAGACCAAATAAAAGCCGTAAGCTATGCAAGCAAAGCGTGATAGCTCTCGACGCATCATGCCGTTAGGGTCGAGCGTCTTGACAAATAGAGCCTTTGCTTCTGCTGTCTCTTTTTCAGTTTCAATAGCCTCACTAGCTATTCGTTCAATTGAACCTACAATCCCTGAGCCAAATAGTGATGAAAAGAACTTAAACATTATAGTTTCTCCAACTGGTTAGCTAATTCAGCGTAATACATTGCGGGGTCTTTGTGCTCGTAGATGTAGTCACCATCGACTCGTAACCATCGTATCTGTATGCCGTTGACGCGCTTGACTGTTGGCCGTGCATCGACGTGAATCATCACACTTGGCTTTGTATCAAAGTACAGGCCGAAACCGCCAATAGCGTGTATTTGTCTGGCGTGGCCAAGGACGGTTGAAACTTTGGTTTTATCTGACGCAATGAATAGGTCACTGGCATCTGACAGTCTGGGGCCGTCACCGTGGTCTAAGCTGTGTCTTGATCCACCAACAGCCCTAATGTGCCCCTCCCTTAGCGGGGATGGCGTCATAGGTACGCCTGATAGTTCTCTCAATGGAAATATGCACTCATGGAATAAGTAGGCGTCCATATTGTCAATGACGCTGCCAGGCCACTCATGAGCTAAAAAGTTATCTGTTTTAGTCCAATCAATCATTATGCACTCCAGAATTTAGAGATCACGAGAAACACAAAAGAAATGATTGCTGTGATGATTGTCCCAACAGCGGTATACAATCCTTTTTGCTTTACGCTGAACGATTTGGTTTCAAGCTCAGAAACGTGCTGGCGCGATTCTAACTTATCCAGCCTGTCGCTATGCCTGAGCTGTCCGCGCTCAATTTGGCCGATCCTAGCATCTTGTTCGACCCGCATCATTTCAGCTTTAGAAATAGCTCTAACTAAAGCTCTTATTTCTATATTAGTTTCAGTAGACTCATCAATCATTGTCTTAACTGACGACTTTAATTCAATCAAGTCAGCCTGGAACTCACTGAATTTTTTCCGGTCTTCTCTCTGCTCCGTAAGTATGCTCTGTAAGATCACGTTTTGCTCGGTCATAGTCATTGGCTTCTCTGAAGGCTGACGGCACTATCGCTATAAAAATTATTATACTTGCGATGAAAACGAGAAAGGATACGACGGCGATTACCAGTTCGACCATTTCGCCCTCCTGTTATCAGTCCCAGTATCATGAGCGAGACCAGGGTTAGCCAGTAAATAGGCATATTTCTGTCTATATGCTCATAAGCAGTCCAAAACACCTCGGAATCTAGGTCATAGATCAAATTAGGTATCCCAATAGACCAAAATTGATTCTCAAAAATACTATGCACGATGACATAATATTCCACGTAAAGATGGTATAAAACTGGACTGCTAAACAAAAGTATAACACTGGCGCTTATAGCAAGCTTTAAAAGTGCGAATCTAGTCACAAAAACAAGCATGTAAGTCAAGGCTAGGGCGTAAAAACCGCCGAATATCAAAGCCCAATGGCGGCCCTGGAGGTCAAATAGGGTCAGAACATGCCAATCGATAAGCACACAGAAAGCATAAAAAGAAGCGAAGCCAAGGCCAACCATATTGCGACAAAAGATCATCGCAGTAGTTAGCATGACTAATATTGATAAATGGTCAATATAGATCATACAACTGGTCAGCTCTTGGCATTGCTCCATTACTTGCGCTTAGCCTTTTTGGGCTTAGGCTTTGGTGATGGTTTGTCGTCTTTCGGTTTAGTTGGCATTTTGTTTTCCTCTTAGGTTTCGTCTATGGTTGCTAGCCAATTGACATCTATCGTTGTGGCGACAGAAAAATTAACTCCATCGTCTGTAGCCACCGCTGGGGTCAAGCCTGTTGTATTAGCTGGGCTGGCATAAGCAGTACCTATGCGATTGCCAGCATAGCCACGATTGGTTCTTGACATAGCAATATTAGGGTTGCGCGGATACACCCATTTATAAACTACGGGTGCGCCTGTTACTGATGACGCTGCTATAGATGTAGTTAATTGCTCTTGTCCAGATTGTTTCTGCATTCTGTGTGGAAAACTTAAGTATGCGCTCGCACTATGCAAAGCCAAGATCGCACTAGCTGGCCCGCCTCTGGATTTAAGTTTATCTACAATAATAAAATCACTGTCAGCTGTGCCCGAATCTAGAGCTGTGAATACTACTTGGCCGTACAAATCAACGTCTACCTCTAAATCAGTTAGCTCTATATTGACTTTGTTATTTGATCCTTTATTTCTCATTATAAGCAAAGAAGTTGGCCCACTAAAGTTGCGCCCATAAATATTACCACCCTTAACCCTAAAGGTTATATCATCAACAGTTTCTGCTCGCAAGGAAGATGAATTCCCACCAATATCAATAAGCCCGCGCCCAGTTGAAAATGGATCTATTGCAGAGTGAAAACGACAATCAATAGCATAAAGATCACCCCCAACAACCTCAGCGGTGAGTATACAAGGGCCAGCCAACACATTGCCAATTCGGCAGTTTATATACCCATTATTCTTACCCTGCCATGTGGCCCCACCATAAATCTCACAATTAACATATTTACCGTCCTCCGTGTTCCCATGGAAATCCGCACAGTGCGTGCCTGAGTTAATGTCATTACTTAAAGTAAGGTCGACAAAGCGTATATTGCGGCAAGTTACAGCACCAACCTGCGAATCACCACCCGTGGCGGTAGCATGGCGCCTAGAGTATATATTGCCGCCAGAAACTGTAATTGCTTGGCAGTTGGAAATTGAAATACCATAGTCATCACCTCCATCACCTTCATTATGAATGGCAGATTCCAAGACATAACAATTGTATGATCTTTGGAGTTTTATACATGAATTGTTTTTATGGTTACTTTTAATCCCCCTCAGAAAACTATCTCTGCAAAATTCCATATCAATCAGGCTAGTACTTAGATCACCATTTACAGTAATACCACTAACATCAACACTTATGGAGTCTATGCGGTAAACATCAACATCGCCAGTATTATAACTATCGTAAAGCTCGCCAGCTACGACAACAGTTGAGCCTGTAACGCTTACCACTTCACAAAATTCACCAGCAAAATAAACCGTCCTATACGCTGACCAGCTTGAAATTGTAGGGTTAAAAATAATAAAAACATCCCCTGGTGATAGCGAAGGAGCCGAGGCAAAAGTTAGTGTGCGATCCCCTTTTGCAACATTAGATCCAAGATCCTCAATTTGGGATAGAGCCCCATTGAATTTAGTCCAATACCCGCCCGTATACCCAGCGTTCGTGCAATCAATAATTGCACCCTCGGTAGCTGTAATCTTTATATCTGAATCATGATCAGAACTAGATAAAAAAACATAACTGCCTACATTCGGGAAATGGGCATGGCCTGGATTAGTTGAGAGCAATTTAGACCACGACGGACTATTGTCAGCAACACCAACTCCACCTCCAAACATCTCTGTAGATAAATAACCTATATCAACCCTTACCCAGCACCCAGCGCCGCCGCTATCCGTCTCGCCCACTGCATTCAAAAAGTCCGCAGTCGTAGTCGTCCACGGCACTGTGGGGCTTACGATAGTACCGCCGTTGTGGTTTGATTTAGCCTGTGAGCCATCCCAATAGAATACGCCGCCGCCTACGTCTGATGCTGGGTGCCAGCCTTTCAAGCTGACTTGCTGGTTTTCTTCCACACCAACGAAGCCCGCAAAGTTAGCCATTGAATCAAGCTTCAGGACTCGCAAGTTAACCTGCGTCTCTAAGTCCTGGAATGGTTGACCTTGGTCAATATTGTCAATGATTGACTGGCCTGGAACTCTAACTACGTCGCTGCTATCTGTATCTCGAGCCAGGAAATTAGAGGTGATCTTAAAGTCTTTCTTGTTGTAACTGGGAAAACGTGCCATTACCTACCCCTATGATGCCGTTCCAAAGCCTTTGATGACGAAGCTCAAAGCACTTAGTGCGATTGTGTTGCCGCCAGAAGAATCAATGCCGACAGTAAACGAGTTATTCGAATCAAGATGAATTCGAGATAACGCCCTAAACTCATTGTTAACGCCGATTGCGGTTATCACTGGAAAAGAAAATTGAACTCTAGTTTTATCTTTTGCAAACCCTGAAGTCGTTCCGGCATAAATCAACAGATCATCATCAGCGCCTACGGTTGCGGCTCCGTACCACAGTATATCTATATATTCTGCTGTAGCCGGTAAAACATCTAAGTCAGTGTCAATGACCGTGGCACCCGATCCAGTAGGCCCGACCGTTACGCTTGCATCTAAAGAATCTGTAATGCCTGTAACTACTACCGTTCCATAGCTTTCAGTGCTGTAATAGTCGGTTTCATAAGTGAAGCCAGCTATAGGCCTGTGGGTCACACTATACTTGGTTGACTCGTTTAGCTTGGCTTGTAAACCGTTGTTTAGGTCGACAAACAATTCATCATCAGCAGTCCCAGTACCACCAGCAACGATAGTCCACATCGCACCATTATTGTCTGTGTTGCTCGCATTACCTGCTGTGAATACATTCTCATTAACAACAACATCACCAGCTTTCAATTCTGCCAGGGTCTGGAAATAGCGAACACTTGTCGGAACGACTGAGCCGCCTTCAGCCGCAACACTGTTAATCAATCCGTCAGTAATCAATGCGCCTGCTGAGTCTTCAATCCTTAACGAATGATTTATATCAACCGTGGCAATAACAGCTTTGCCTTCATATACGATTTGGCCTTGAAGATTAGTACGCAATGGCATTGCCGCTGGAAATGTAGCACCTGCTGAGTCTTGGAGTGTGACGGTCAACGGGTAAACCTTTGGATCTTTATATTCTTCACCGATCCAGATATAACCGTTCTTTAATGGTTCGCCGCCGTTACCAAACCAGTTTGGCTTGTTGGTATCAATTATCGCCATTATTGGAATGCCTCTAAAGTTGTTCTGGCTTCATCGCTAATCATTTCAGCAGTGTCAGATTGTCCTTTTCCTGGTGCAGCTTGTAAGCTTGCTCTAAGCAAGGCCGATGCCTCTTGGGCTATAGCCCTGAATTGTGGCGAACCTGGCGGCACTTGGTTAAGTCTGATCATTATAGATCTGACCTTTGGTGACTCAAAAACTCTAGAAATAGCACCTATAGAGCCATAGGCGGCAAGTATTCTAGGGTCAAAAAATCCAGCTCCGAAAGCTCCTCCGGCAAGCATTCTCTCAGCGGTCTGGGATCCTGCACCCCCAGTGACTTCTTGTGCTCGCCTTGTGTAATCAAGTAGTTTTATAAACCCATCAAGCTCTTTTTTCTTCTGGCCCCTGAAAAACACATTAATAGTGGATTGTCTTTTTCGTAGTTCGCCAATCAAAGTCGTTGGCGTGACTTCCCCGCGTGAACGCTCACCTAGTTTTTCCACTATATCAGTTATAATTGCTGATCTTGCGTTAGACCTTCCTGCGCTATCAAGATTCTGATAAAGCCGCCTGATTTCTGCTGGGTTGCCACTATATAGCATTTTCTTTGCCGCATCTGGTGGCATATCACCAAGACCAAACAGTTTTTTTATCTTACTTTCTTTTAAGTCTCTAGCGATATCACCGTAAAGCGAATCGGCCTGTTTTAGTTTTCTGTAATCAGCCTCATCAAGTGCTGCTCTAGCAAAGTCATCCCGCGACTCCCTGGCAGCGGCGATAATAGCCTCTAGCTTGGCTTTAGCTTTTCCTGGCATAGCCATTACTGCTGGGTCAGTAGACTTTAATTGACCAGAATACGAGCTAATGTTATCACGCAATAATTGATAACCTTGCGGCTCTCTCAAAATCACATCCATATCATCAAGCATGGATATGGTTTCCTTGCTAACGCTTAGCTTTGGATCTGTTAAGTACTCAACAGCATCATCTAAAGCATCAACAATTTTTTGGTTTGGGACGCCGCCAGAATCAATAGATGCTTTATTAACTGTTGGATTTATTTTGTTATAAACATCACCTGCAATTTTCTTTAACTTCTCGCTTCTACGTGCAACACCTTCAACAATTTCTTGGTGTGTACCGCCACGATTAAGGTTAATGAATTCAGCAACAGCTGCCTCTCTGGCTTCCTGTTGCGCCGTTCGAAGTGAGCCAGTACCAATGACTGGAACGGATTCACCAGTAAATTGCAGCGACCTTGTTGCCCAGCTCTGAGGGTTGTAAATGTCAGAAGTCAAAACAGGCACATCTAGCTGCTTACTAGCCTCTAGAACTTGTTCCACCCCTTCGTCGGCTTTTCCTGCCAATGCTCTTACGCCAGCACCTGCTAAGTCTTCAAGGCCTTTACCAGCCCCTGCAAATATACCAGTCGCAACAACATCGCCAGCATCAAATTCACCGCCTACTGCCTCCTGTAGTCCTTGAATAGCACTTTCTATCGCAACATCTTTGGCTATCGCCCCAGGTATTGACCCTGCACCGCCGCCAAATGAAAATGCTGCGGCCTGGGTTATAAACTGACCCATATTCATTAGGTCAGTACCTGGACGATCAACAAGTGCCGTCTTACCCTCTTCGTTAACTAAGATTGGGTAGATATTTCCTTGGGCATCCTTGTTGACCTGCATTCTTACACCTGGAATCTGAGCTTGTATGATTTGCGCAATTTCCATCGGGTCATTAGATAAAGCAACCATAGGAGCGACTTTTGCTATAACACTCGTAGGCTGCCCTCTTAAAAAACCACTTTCAAAAATAGTAGGCAGCTTTTCAATGTCTCGCGTAGTCCTCCCCGACCCCGTGAATACATCAGCTACTGACTCGAAAAAGCCCATGCCTTGCTCTTGTTCTTCTTGAGTATCATCAACAACAGGCTGAAACCTTTCTATCGATTCTGCTTCAGTGGCTTCCCTTCCTGCCGACTCTACTTGATTGACTTCCTGGGCGACTGGAACAAATCTATTCTGTGTCATTGAGCCACCCACTTTCCATCTTTATAGATAAATACTAGGCCTGTTTCTTGATCTCGAATTGGTTGATCGTATCCGCTGGGGTATGCTTCCGATAATTCTGGTATCACGTCAGAAGCTAAAAACCCCTTTCTTATGATATCAAGGCGCTCTCTTAGCCTGTCCTCTGAACCCCTGATTCGCTTGGCGAACTTATCGCCTCGATCAGTGGTACTGTATTCAACGCCAAGACCAGAAGATAGATCACCTAACAACTTCAAGTCTGAGTCAGACAGGACACCCGTCAATAAATCTAGATTCGCGGATGTAAGTAACGATTCTAAATTTTGAACTGTTACTAGCATGTCCTCAGTTTCTGCAAATACCGTGGGCAGCTTTCCTGGTTGGCCTGTTATCCTGCCTAAATCAGCAGATTGCAGCGCATCGATTGCGGTCAAAGTATCCTGCCTTACTTTAGCCTGGCTTTGCTGCGCCTTCTGAGCCTCTGGCGACTCTGCCGCAACGCCCGATACCGCTTGTTCTCGCGCCCTAGTAATTTCTGCTTGGCGCTGTGCCTCTAAATTTATTTCTCTTTGCGCTGCCTGCTCTGGCGTGATTTGGGTAATTTGTGATTCTGGAACACCCTCACCAACTACAGTTCTGCCGCCTTCGATTGCAATCGGCCTCAGCATATCGCCTTCTTTTATGTATTGCTGACCGCCATACTCGATAACCTGAAGCTGCCCAGCTCTACCCGCTACGCCTAACTTGACCCCTGCCGCCCTTTTTAGATCATCAGGTGCGTTTGGATCCTGCATTATCTTGGTTAAATATTCAAACTCCTGAACCGACGCTGGTTGTCTAGTGTCAGCAGGAACACCAGCCAACGGCGATAGTGTAGCGATACCCTGAGATAATGATTCATCTGTTAAGTCTTCTGGCGTGATCTGGCCTAGATTGATGCCGAACTGTGCATATCTATCAGCTTGATTAGCAATGGCTTGCTGGCGCTGTTCATAAGGCAGTTGCGACAAACCTTGATACAGTTCAAGCTCACGTTTAGCTTGTAGCTCCTGGAGTTTTTGTAATCGCTTTTGCTGAGCAATATCAGTTTCAGCGCCA
>Ga0208767_1004068_pt1 | contig 10411 bp, 8 predicted proteins | sample VirMetDEL_Mar_21_FD_184514 | JGI IMG/M metagenome (GOLD analysis project Ga0208767, IMG submission 184514) | Aqueous microbial communities from the Delaware River and Bay under freshwater to marine salinity gradient to study organic matter... | ecosystem: Environmental > Aquatic > Marine >... | reverse complement strand
TTGGGTGGATATGCGCTACAGGAATGGGATTTAATTTTATCTGCGTTCCTCTTGGGAACTTTGTTGCTGGTGTCGCTGGTTATCCTCTTGAGATCGTGGCTCTTGACTTAAGTGAGATGATGCCGGTGTTGATGGGTATGTTGGGCTTAGGCGCTATGCGCTCGTTTGAAAAGACTAAAGGCGTAGCGAGGGAGCGGTAATGGCTTGGAAAGATATGACAGAAGTTGAGCGTATAGCTCACAGCATTAAAAACAATACTGCATATAAAGACAGCTATTCTCCTGACGATCTTATTTGGAAGCAGGCAGAGTACTTGCTCAGTATTGATAGTACTCCGGGTACAAGCGACGACCGCCCTGATAACTGGCTAGAGGGTTTTGACACAGGAACGCCTGATGCTTCTAGCTCAGAAAGGACATACACTTTCTACGCAGGAAACGAAACAGTAGAGAGTGGTGCTGATGGTATCTCCTACCTGTGGAACCAAGAAGGTTACAGTGAGGCCACAGAAGACGACTTACGTGCTTACTTTGACCAAGCTACGAACCTTCAAGAAACCTTTGGAGACTTTAATACTTATCTTCAGTACATGAACGAAAGGCAAGACCTTATCGACTCAGGTGAGTACGATCCCGGCTCGTGGGGTTCTGTTGTAGACACGGGAGGTCTAAGCTACCAAGATCCTTACGGTAACTACATAGACCCAGACGACTACAACAATTTGTCTCCCAATGACTTTGCGTCTAAGTACGGACTCGACAAGTCAGAAGTTCAAGTTATACAGGTGGATACTACCAAGGGTAGACAAGACGCCTACAACGATTGGCTAAACTCTGAAGCTGTACAGGCGCTTAACGCTAAGTACGGTATAAGCAACGTCTTACGGACAGATGACGGTAGAGAATACCAGTGGAACGGCTCAGGATGGGTTAAGACCAAAGAAAGAGAAACACTAGACTTTGGCGGTATTGCTAAAATAGCTACTGCGGCAGGATTTGGGGCGCTTGTTGGTCCAGCCTTAGGAAGTGCTTTAGGAAGTGCGTTAGGTTTAGGGTCTACTGCTATTTCTGCTTTAGGCGGTGCGTTATCTAGTGCACTACAACAGGTTGCTCTAGGACAAGATTTTGATTTTGAGGCTGTGCTGAAGAGTGCAGGCTTGTCTGCTGTTGCGTCTCTTGCGGCAGGTGAACTACAGAAAATGCTGTCTGATCCTAGTTCTCAGCTTAATCAGTGGTTGAATGATCTTACGGGAGATGGAGTTAAGTTTGTTGGTCCAGACGGTACCGTATATACACTAGATGAGATGGTGGCAGCAGGGTTTGACCCGGATGTTTATGGTGCTGCGATACAGGCTGGAAATCTTCCCGGCTGGACTATACAAACTATAGATACTTCGATAGAAATACCTGAGTGGTTAAACACAGCTATAACAACTGTTGCCGAGACAGTAGCAGGAACAGAGGAAGGACAAGCAGTTTCTGAAGCAGAATCAACCACAGTAACAGAAGGTGAAGGTGGTGACGGAGGCGGTGAAGAAGTAGAGCAGTGTGATGACTCTCTTAGACTACAAGATCCCTCTGGAGGCTGTGGAGGCTGTATAGACGGCTATCACCCAGACGAGTTTGGAAACTGTGTTGTAGTCGAAGAAACAACAGGAACATCCTGTGGTGAGAATGAAGTATACAACGAAATAACAGGAACCTGCCAACCTGAGTTATTCTATGAGCCGGGATCTCCTTGTAACACGGCACAAGGAACATCAGGAACCTATGATGAAGAAGGTAACTGTATAGAGACTGCCGTAGTTGATGAGGGTGACGGAGAAAACGGAGGAGAAGGACCGGGAGGTACCGGCGGTGGAACAGAAGATGGTGTTGGAGGTGGACAAGGGGAGCCTTGTACAACCGCAGACGGACAAGAGGGTACTCTACAGGTTGTTCCCAGCTTAGGCTTTGGTCCTAGTTCCGAGCAGTTAGAGTGTGTTGCAACGGTTACTACTCAGCCAGAACCAGAACCCGAGCCAGAGCCAGAAACTGAGCAGGAAGCGTGTCCAGAAGGGCAACAAAGAGATGAACAAGGTAACTGTGTAGCTATTGCTGTTACTCCAGAGCCTGAGCCTGAGGAGTGTCCAGAAGGGCAACAAAGAGATGAACAAGGTAACTGCGTCGCTGTTGCTGTTGCTCCAGAGCCGGAACCTCAGCCAGAAGATTGTCCAGAAGGTGAGGCAAGAAACGAAGAGGGAGTTTGCGTTGCGGTAACAGAAACTCCAGAGGAAGAGTGTCCAGAGGGCCAAGAAAGAGATGAAGAAGGCGTTTGTGTGGCAGTAACATCATCGGGTGGCGGTGGTGGCGGAGGCGGCTTCGGTGGCGGTGGCTCAGGTATGTTCAGTGGAGCAGAACCTGTACAGATAGGCTTTGACATAGCTGGAGACCCTCAGTTGCTCGCAAGATCAGAGTTCCCAATTACAGACTACTTAGCAGGACTATTTAAAGGTATAGTATGACATATTTAAATCTTGTAAACAACGTCCTGAGACGACTAAGGGAAGAAGAAGTAGCTAGTGTCACAGACAACACCTACAGCAAAATGGTAGGAGACTTTGTTAACGACGCTAAGAAGTTAGTAGAAGACTCTTGGGACTGGTCAGGCCTCAGGACTACACTAACCGTAACTACTACTTCAGGTATCTTTAACTACGTCCTGACTGGCTCACAGAATAAAATTAAGGTACTAGACGTAATTAATGATACGTCTAACGTATTTATGGAGTACCAGACAGCACATTGGTTTAACGACAAGTACCTTAATCAAGATCCTGTGTCAGGTTCGCCTGATTACTACACGTACAATGGTGTTGACTCTAACGGTGATACTCAGGTTGACATTTACCCTAAGCCTGACGGTGTGTATAACCTGAGATTCAACTGCATACTCAGGAACGACGAACTTAGTGCTGACACAGACGAGTTAGTTATTCCTAGCCAGCCTGTGATACACATGGCAGTGGCTCTATTAGCTCGTGAGCGTGGCGAGACAGGCGGTACATCGGCAGCAGAGTACTTTGGTATTGCTGACAAATATCTGTCTGATGCGATTGCTCTGGACGCACAGAAGCATCCTGAAGAAGTCATCTGGTACACTCCGTAGGAGACTAGTGAATGGCACAGCCACTACAAAGTTTTAATCTAGTTGCTCCTGCGTTTAAGGGAGTTAACACAGAAGATTCTCCGATTGCACAAGATCCGTCTTTTGCTGATGTCGCAGATAACGCTGTTATTGACAAACGTGGACGTATTGCTGCACGTAAGGGCGTCTCAGTTATAACCACTGACAAGACTGAGTTAGGAACTGATTACGTCCACAAGATACACTACTTTTACGATGACGCAGGTAACGAAGAAGTACTGACGGCTGGTAACAACAAGATAATGACAGGGACAACTACCCTGACTGACGTTACTCCCGCTTCTTACACGATTACTACTAACAACTGGAAGATTGTAAACTTTAACGATAAGGCTTACTTCTTCCAACGTGGGTACGACCCTCTGGTGTATGATAACGCTACAGGGTTACGTACGTTTACTGTAGCTAACGGCACTGCTACTGATGCCACCCTTAAGTGTCACGAGGCTCTAGCAGCTTACGGCAGGCTCTGGGTCGTAGATAACGCAACAGACACCCAGACAATTTATTGGTCTGATCTGTTGATAGGAACAGACTTCACTGGTGGTTCCAGTGGTTCTATAGATGTATCTAAGGCTTGGCCTGATGGATACGATGAAGTAAGGGCGTTAGCAGCACACAATAACGCTCTGATTATATTTGGTAAGCACAGCATACTTGTATACGAAGGAGCGTCTAGTCCAGCTAGTATGGCTCTATATGATACTGTAGCTGGAGTTGGGTGCATCTGTAGAAATTCTGTACAGCACATAGGTACAGACGTACTCTTTATGTCTAACTCAGGTCTCAGGAGTCTTGGGCGTACTATCCAAGAGAAGTCTCTGCCTCTGTCCGATCTTAGTTTGAACGTAAAGACTGAGATTGTTAGTTTAATAGAAAATAGGACGTTGCCTACGGCATCTGTGTATAGCCCTGAAAACTCTTTTTATCTAATAGCGTTTCCAGATCAGCAAACAGTGTACTGCTTTGATCTAAAAGGAAGGTTAGAAAACGGAGCGTACAGGGTTACACGATGGACTTCTGTGCCTCACAAGTCTTTTGAGCTAAAGACTGACGGTACGTTGTACATAGGAACCTCTGATGGCATAGGAACTTACTCAGGGTACTCTGATAACACTACGTCTTATCGGTTTAGGTACTACAGTCCCGGTTTGACTTTTGGAGACCCGTCTAAAACAAAGTTTCTCAAGAAACTAAGACCTACTATTGTTGGTGCCAGCGGTACTACAGTATTTATGAAGTGGGCTTACGATTTTGCAACAGACTTTAACACTTACGAGTTTAGTGTAGGCAACCAGACTCCAGCGTACTACGGTGTTGACGAGTTTGGCATAGGTGAGTTTACAGGTGGAGAACTAACCACTAGAAACCCTGTTAATACAACAGGAAACGGTAGTATTATTACGATAGGTTTAGAGGCAGACATCAATGGGTCTTTCTTATCTCTCCAAGAAATTAACGTATTAGCACTTATAGGTAAAACAGTATGAGTAATTATACCAAAACAACTAACTTTACTGCTAAGGACAGTTTACCTTCTGGAGATAGCGGTAAGATCATTCGTGGTAGCGAATTTGACACTGAGTTTAATGATATTGCAACAGCAATTTCTAGTAAGGCAGACACGGCGTCACCTACCTTTACAGGCACTGTGACAATCCCAGCGTTGACGTTTACGGGAACTCTGTCTACAGGAACGATTGACGGAGGTACTTACTAATGGGAATCCTTAGTGATCTTTTGGGTGGCGTAGCTGCTGACTTATATCAAGAAATACCGCAAGAAATTAAAGGGTTGTACACCACGGCTCTTCCGCAGATAACGGCACCTGATGTTACGTTTCAGCCGTTCACTGTTACATCTGGCATGGGCGGTGTAACAGGAGGACCGACAGGAACAACCTATACACTGTCTCCTGAACAGCAAGCTATGCAACAACAGTTGTTTGGTGGGGCTGGGCAGTTATTTGGTCAGGCTCAGATGCCAACGGCTGATCGTGAGGCTGAAGTGTACCGGCGTATACGGGCTGCACAGGCTCCTGAGGAAGAGAGACAGAGGCTAGCACTAGAAGAGCGTCTGGCTCAACAGGGACGCTTAGGAGTACGTACGTCTATGTTTGGAGGAACGCCTGAAGCACTCGCTATGGAACAAGCGCAGTCAGAGGCTAGAGATAGGGCTATCTTGGCTGCTATGCAACAGGCGCAAGAAGAGCAAGCACAGCAGGCGCAACTAGGTGGTGAATTCTTGAAGCAGAGCTACGCACCGCAGGCGGCACTCTTGTCTGCCCTTAGTCCTGCTATTAACATCGCTAGCATGGCTGATGTAGCGCGTAGACAGCAAGGCGAGTACGCTCTTGAGACTGCTTTGGCCAACCTGTCAGGTAAGGTAGGACAACAGGCTGCTCTGGGTAGCTTGTACGGCTCAATGTTTAGCGGCGCTGGTGGGTTGTTAGGCGGTTTGACCTCTGCTGGTGGTGACATTATTGAAACCCTAATTAAATATAGCGACATTAGACTAAAAGATAGTATCACCAAAGTTGGATCATTAGAAAATGGCATTAGTCTGTACACTTGGGAGTGGAACGACGAAGGCAAGCGTCTTGCAGGAGACAATCCTACGTACGGTGTACTTGCTCAAGAAGTACAAGAAGTCATACCAGAAGCAGTTACTCGTGGAAACGAAGGCTATCTGATGGTCAACTACGCAGAGTTAATTTAAGGAGCGCATACAATGGCTATATATGACATAGGAGGTATGCTGGCGAGGTCTGGTCAGGCTCAGGGACAGCAGATAGCTTCTGGTTTCGAGCAGTTTGGTACTGGGTTAGGCAGTATGTTAAGCGGTGTTGGTGCAGGGCTTGCTTCAAGGCAGGAGCGTAAGGAACAAGAGGCTGCTGCTCAAGAAGCACAAGAGTTGCTTCAGCAGTACGCTAACAATCCTGCACAGCTTAACGCCATAGGCCAGAAGTACGCTACTGAAGGCAATGATGCGTTGTCTAAGTTGTTTCTTGATGCTGCACAGAAGGCTTCTCAGAGACAAGTAGCCGGTCTTGAAGAGGCTGGTGCAGAGGCAACGAGGCGAGCAGAAGGAGCTAGGGAAGAACAGCAGTTGCGAGAGGCTCTTAATACTGCTAGAGAAAGAAAAAGGCCAGACGAGATAAGGGCGCTTACTACACGATCTATTAGTCCCTCTGAATACTTGAAGAGTTTAGCGGAAGCTAAAAAAGGAAGTGAGGCTAAGGGTTACAAAGTAGAAAAAGATGTTATAATCAACGGGACAGAACAAAGTGTTGTTGAGTTTTTTGATGCACAAGGAAACTTTTTAAGTCGTAAAGTAATCGGAGAGGCGGCTCCAGAAGAAGGTGAAGAAGGAAAAGATAAACCTTTTATGGAAACAAAGGCTGGTTCTGATTTGTATAACGCTGCTGTAGCGGAAAACAACACAGTTACTGCTGAAATACAAAAATTTGACTCTATTATAACGCAATCTGAAAAACTAGCGGAAGAATACGATATACCTGTAGTTGGTGGTGTGCTTGGTTATATAAGAGATTTTGCAGTATCAGATATTACAGGTCTTGGTGATGAAATAACAGCGTTTAGAACAAGTTTAAATGAAATTCAAATGCAAAAAGCATTGGCTCTTCTTCCCAAAGGCCCTGCTTCAGATAGGGACGTTCAGTTAGCGTTAAATGCTAGTCCAGACTTAAAAAATTATACTGAAGAAGAAAGACTAGCGGCTCTTCGCGGTATGAAAAAAATTCTTGAGGCGCGTAAGCAGTATATAGAAGGCAAAGTCAGATGGATGGAAGTCACAAACGATGCTAACGCTGTTGGATACGAAAGGTACGCTGAGATTAAAGGCTTTGATAGAAACATTGAAGATTTAAAAACAAAGTTTCCGACGACAATTAACGATCTTAATTCAATTATTTCTGAAGCTAGCAAAGCAAAAGCGGCGGGAGATAATGTTACTTATGAGGCACTAATAAAAGAGGCTGAAGCACTAGACGCAAATTTAGTGGTTGGTAAAGACCGCTTTGGAAACGACATAAAAGGTCTAGGGTATATTGATACCCTAAAAAACAGAGGAAACTCAAGAAAACTGCTAGACAGAACTCTTGAAAACAGGGGTTTAACTTTTGAGGATATAAACTATGTCTGAAGAGCTTTTAAAAGGGTTTACTGACAGACAAGAAGAAGGATTAACAGAAAAAGACCCTATTGAACCTAGTGTTGATTTTTCTGAGCGTCTTCAGAAAGTTCAAGCAGCTTTTGATTCTGATAATAAAACAGTGGAACAACAAAAGGTTGAAGATGCTGCTTGGTCTTCTGAAGATTCTCTTGCTGCTGCTCAACGATTCTTCTCAAGCATGGCTTTGGGCTGGGGAGACGAAATGGGTCTATGGACAGCAGCGGCGGCAGCTTCTGTTGCTACCGGTACGCCTATTAAAGAAGTATACGCTGATATGCGTAAAACCTATGATGCTCAACAAGAACAGTTTAAGGAACGGCAGGCTGGTGCAGCTATGACTGCTGACGTTTTAGGATCTGTTGCGTCCCCTGTTAATGTCCTTAGAGGTGTACAGGCGGCTACTAAATTAGGACAGGCGGCTGCAACAGGAGGCCGGGTAGCTGCTGAAAGTGCAGTATACGGCGCTGGAGAAGCTGGGGAAGGTCAAAGATTGTCTGGTGCTGTAACAGGAGCGGGTCAAGGACTTGTTGGTTATGGTGTTCTTCGTGGTGGAATGGCTTTAGGTGGTAAAACTGTTAGTGCCTTTACACGCAGGAACGTAGAAGGTGATCTTATTGACGACGCTGGAGAGTTTGTTCCTATTACTCTGGCTGCAAGCAAGCCTGACGGAGTAGAGGGCGCTGTTCACACGTTTTACAGGGACATTGTAGCCCCGTCTTTTGGCGGCAAGGGCGTAATTAAAGCACAAGAACAAAAGATTGTTGGCAAAGCAGCAGAATACTACAAAGCACAGAAGGCAATGTCAAAAGAAATGGACGCAGGTGTTAAGCGCAAAATCCAAGAAAGTAATGATAAAATGAACGACGCTGTTGCTGCTTTTAAATCGCAGAAAACAGAACTAGAAACAGCTTCAAAGGATAAAACAGCACCTCTTAAAGATAAACTAAAAACGTTAAAAACAGGTAAAGCTGAAGAAATCGCAAATAAAGCAACTTCTGATGTAAACCGAACATTAGACGCTCGCCGTTTTGACTTTAGAAACCAAGCGTTTGCTGAGGCAATGCCAGCGGAAGCCCGTATTGACGAAATACAAAAAGTGTTATCCGTTGAAGATATTGGACAACGTGTACGAGCTTTAGATGATTTATGGAGCAAGCGTGGTTACTCCATGATTAAAGGTAAAAAACTTAGGGTCAACAAGAACGAGTTTGAAACATCTTTAGCAAAAGGAATCACGGAAGATCCTGTGTTTAAAGTACTGTTGCCTGATATTAGTAGTTTCAAGAACAACGTAATGGATGCTATTTCCAACGTAAGTAAATTTAGAGACGCCAGCAATAGAATTGATGGGGATGTATTATCAACCGTGCGTAGTAGGTTAGGTACTTTTGCTGCGGCAGCAGGCGATCCTCAAATTCGTAAAGCGTACTACATGGCGCAAGGTAAAATAGATGATATTATCAAAAAGCAGCTTACTCCTGCTCAAAGAGAGGCGTTTGAAAGTGAGTCTAAAAAGTGGAAGAGTACTGTAGTTCTCAGAGACGCTATTGAAAACACGCGTGTTGATCCTAAGAAACGTGGTGTGTTTGACGAAAGTGATTGGATTAAATCAGCTTCTGATAATAATAACCTAGACAAGAGGTATGGTACTGGCCCTCTGGTTAAGGATGCACACGTTTTAGAAACTAACTTAAAAAGCGCTGAAAAAGCTATAGCAAAAAGAGCAGCTAATTTAGCCAAAGCAAAAGCAAGGCTTGTAGAGAAAACTATTAGAGATCATAATCAAAAATTAAAGACTCAGCTAGAGAAAATTGATGCTAATATAGCAGATAAAAAAGCTAGATTGAGAAATAATCCACAGTTTTCTCAGGAAATCGCTAGAGATACTCTTTTGAAGCAACAAAAAGAAGCTGAAGTAGCTTCTCTTAAGTCTCAGTTAGATGAACTTAAACAGTTGAGGAGTTCTCAAAATCCAAGTTGGTTTTATACATTAGCTGCTACTGGAATACTTGCTGGATTTACAACAGGAGGTGCGCTCGGTGCTGGTGCTGGCCTTGCGGCAGCAGCAAGTGCCGGTAGGGTTTTAGCTACTCCAACAGCACAGAGGATAGTCGCTGGTCAAACAGCGCCTCAGATGGGTGTTCAAAGAATGTTAGAGGCTGACGCCACAGGAAGAACAGCAGACATACTAGCCAGAAGTATCGGTAGAACAGGTCTGCTAACAGGAGGACAACAATGAAGAACAACGACAAGCACACAGTAAACTACACCTCTATCGACTACCATTCGATGTGTCAGAAGTCAAAGGATCGTATCAAGAAGATGCAGGCAGAAGGAATACCTACGCCCCATGACCCTAAAGAGAAGCCAGAGGACGTAGGTAAGTCTGAGGGTTACTCAATCATCTTCATGTCATAACTCACAGTTGTTACCTGTACAGGCCAGTTGTTGTGATCCTTCAGTCATATCGCTGGCCTCTTCTATATCCCACGATATTTCCTTAGGGAAGTCCTTAACAAGCTGGTTGTACGTCTTCTTGTCCACCGGCTCATATGGTGCCTGTTGGTACGTATGGTCTGAGTAGGGCAGGAAGCTAATCCCTGACACCTTGTCAAACTTGTTGTACAACCACTGTCCCACCTCAAGAAACTCCTCGTCACGGTAGTAGCAAGTCATAGACGGCTTGTGTTCACACCAGTAGTCCTGATATATCTCCCACAGTTCTAACTGCTCCATAGCACCCATCTCTGAGGCTGTCACAGCGCCCTCAGGAGACGCAATAGGGAAGCTGAATACCTTGGTACTGGGTGACATCACATCGTCCTCCACAGGCACTCCTGCGGCCTCTAGGACGCTGCATAGAGGGTCACGAGAGTCAGCCCTCACGCGTCTAATGTACTGCTGCGCGTACCTCGGGTGAATCCCTGAAGCAGAATCCACAAGCTGGCTGACAGTACCGGAGGGCTTAACAGCAGTAATAGCAGCAGAAGGATTAATCCCAAGTCTATCAGCCCATACTTTATTCGTAGCG
>Ga0208767_1004066_pt1 | contig 10412 bp, 8 predicted proteins | sample VirMetDEL_Mar_21_FD_184514 | JGI IMG/M metagenome (GOLD analysis project Ga0208767, IMG submission 184514) | Aqueous microbial communities from the Delaware River and Bay under freshwater to marine salinity gradient to study organic matter... | ecosystem: Environmental > Aquatic > Marine >... | reverse complement strand
ACCTAAATATCTAAATGTTGAAACAAATGGAAAACAGTTCTGGACAACAGGAGAATTACTTGCTATGGCTCAAGACTGTGAAAAGCTATTTAGTAATCAAGATATTGAAATGAACTTAAATATTTATGGTACAGATACTCTTGTATCAGAAGTATTTAAAGACACATATCATGCAGATAAAAAATATTACAAGGAGTTAATTGATCAATGTTAGGAATTGCAGATTCAGTTATTGGTGTAGCCGGTAAGGTACTTGATAAGTTTGTAGAAGATAAAGACCTAAAGACTAAGCTAGAGGCTGAACTTAATCAACAGCTAGTCTCTCTTGATCTTGCTCAAGCACAGGCTAATATTGAACAGGCAAAACATCCCTCTATCTTTGTAAGTGGAGCAAGACCAGCTATCATGTGGGTATGTTGCTTTGCTCTATTGTGGCAGTTCATTATTGCTCCTATTACAAGTTGGGGTTTAGCTATTTGGTATCCAGTTATTGTTTTACCTGTACTAGATACACAATCTCTTATGACACTTCTACTTTCTCTTTTAGGACTTGGTGGTATGCGTACTGCTGAGAAGTGGAAGGGCGTAGCTAGAAATAGTATGAAATAAGTATGCCTCTTAACGAAAAACAAGAGAAGTTTGCACAAGCTTACGTACTATACAGAAACGCTACTGAAGCAGCTAAAGCCGCAGGGTATGCTGGCAGGTCTGCTTATAATCAAGGTAGTAGGCTTTTAAAAAGTGATGAAGTAAAAGAAAGGATTGAAGACCTTGAAAAGGAAATGGAAACATCCATTGACTATGTTGCTGAGATTGAAAAACAATATACTTATGCTACCAACAACAATCATACTAATTCTGCGCTTAAAGCACTTGAGCTTCTTAGTAGGTTACGTACTCCTACGGACGAAGATGCGCCTACTACTATTGAGGAAGTGGAAGAAGATATCGTTAAAAGTCTCGAATTGTTGGGCGAAGAAAGAACCATTAAACTTTTCACAAAGTGTTCTTGGTTCAATGAACAAGAAGAAGAGATGGAAGAATTATTGGAAGAAGCTGATGAATTAGAAGAAGAACTAGAATCCTTAAATGAAGAAGGGTCTACAGACGATGAACCTGAAGACCCTTCCTTATGCTAAGTCTTTCCCCTTCTACTCAGCTTTTCTTTCATTAGATACAGGCGGATGTTTTCCGTTGTGCATAGAATATAATCTATCACAATCTTTTTGCAATCTCTCTACATGTGTTAATAATTCAGCTAACTTCATATGATCACGTCTAAGATTTTCTGGACTAGACATATTAGCTAGTATACTTATTCTTTGTTCTTGTGTTTCAGTTGCAGTAACTAATTTATCACCAAGAGAATCCATTTTTCTTAGACGATGTTCCATATCTTTAAGTTTTTCTTCTATCTGCTTAATCTGCATCTTAGCTACAGCACTAGCACCAGCTACACTAAAAAGTATACCACCAATAGTAATCACCATCCTTACATCAATAGCTCCTTCCATTAACAGTCTCCTATATTATGGTGAATAATTATTTAAATCTACAGAACTATTTTTAATATATATAAGTTCAAAATCAGCAAAGACTTGGTTATTAGCACCTGAACTTAGTGCTCGTGCTTCAATATCAGTCTTTTCTGGAAAAGATAGAGGTACTTCAAAATCAACAGCTATTTCACCATTTTGAATAGTTACCTTTGCCTCTGTTCTAAATACTTTTCCTAACTCTCTGGAGACAAGTCTAGCAATAATATACTGGTTATTGTTAGCTGTACCCGTTCCTAAATTACCTTTTAGGATATAAGCTGTATATCCTGCCGGTACTGTCCATATAGCCATTAGTGTTTGATTATCATCCAAGGTAACACGAGCATATGTTGTTCCGTCATTAGTAATATTTACAGTAGCTGTAGGTTCTTGTGAACCAGAAACAAATGCACGAAAGACACGAAGGAATGTCTGTGTTGTAGTTGCTGTACCTGAACCAGCTAGAGTAATTTCCTGACTAACTTCATTATAATCAGCGTCTAGACCCTGTATGGTAATCTTTACACCATTATCAGTAGCTGGTGTACCTGCTGTAGTAGTAGCAGTCATGGTTACAGCACTAGCAGGATAAGCGTAAATACCACCTACATCCCAGATAGTTTCTTCATTACCATTAATATCAGGATTGAAACCAAACTTAAATACATGTTTATGATTTTCAATCTGTCCACGAGCAAGTTGTAGATTGAATGGTTCAGTCTTGCCGAAACGAGTAATAGATGAAGGTATTGCCATTTTATTTATAACTCCAAATAGTAGGTCTAGGTGAAGTATCTGAGTTTATTATATTATCTATATGAATAAATCTTTTGTTATGTGGACCACGTTGTGCTACACCAATCCCTGTAAAGCCGTGTAGCATAGCCATCCTAATTAAATCATAAGCTAGATTACCTGATACAGCTACATCTACAGCCTGACCTAAGATGTGTGCTGAATTAGGTGATCCACCTACCCAGAGGTAATCGTCATAGGTCTTCCATAGTCTTCACGAAGACGGTGTAATTGTGCCATGAACTCTTCGTCCATAAAACACTCGCCTGTGCCTTTACAGCTTAATTCTTCTTTAGTAAAGTATTTCCAATTATCTGTCATTTTTAATCTACTATTTTATCATAAAGTGTATCAAGAGTATCTTGTGTATTATCAGTAATCTCACTTTTAATATCTCTAACTTGAGGGATATTCCTAAGAATAGGTATCATATCAGCTATAAAACGAGCTAATGATCTTGACTCGCCTTTAGCTCCAAAGTTATATAAAGCTTCTGTTCCTTTTTCTACTGTTGAAGCAGTAGGTCCAAGTATAGCTGCTATAAAATTTGTGCCATATTTTTGTGCATTAATAGCATCATAAATAAGAGTAAATCCACCTAATATATTTGTTCTTAAAATAGCCTGTAGTAATTTATCTTTACCATCTAATTCATCAAAAGGACTAGTGTTATCACCATATCTAATATTATCTTTTAAACTTTGAATGGCTAAAGCCATCGCCATAATACCTGCTAAAGCTACACCATATTTCAAAGCATCAGTTGCAGGTATACGTCCTCTTGTAAGAGGAGTAATAACTTCTCTCCACATACGAGTACCTACAGTATTACCAAAGACTAAAGCAAAACCTTTTAACTGTGCTACTGAAGCATAGTGAGGATCAGACATCCATAAAGGTCTATTAACGGCATTTGGTGCCATAATAAACTCATTAACTGTCTTAGATAAAGCCTTACGGATTATCTCAGGATCACCTTCTGTAACGTCTTTTGCCTTTGAGTTAGGCGTAGCAAACCAAGACTGTACTGATTGAGCTTTAGGATTAGTAATACCCTGTTCTAACAATCTTCTTTTAGCCTTTTTATATCCTGCAGTCTTTGTCTTATCAGCATATACAGTTTTTAGATCGTTACGCATTTGCATACGAGTAGCTTGAAAAGCCATATCACGACTAATCTGTGTTACAGTAGTTAGTAGTGTAGCTTTAAAGAAAGCATTAGTTACTTTACGAGCTACAGTGACATTAGCTAAATCACCAAATCTTTCAGCTAGACTGCCGTCTAATCCTTCTAGAATACCTGCAAAAGCTTTTTCTTTTTCATTCATTTTCATCTTAGGAAAGAACTTCCTAGTACCTGCTCTAGTCGAATTATAAAGAGCATTTACAGAGCCAAATAAAGCATACTTAGGATTTATTCTAGATAAAATAATGATAGGCTCAGATAATGCTGTAAGACCAGCTAAAGGAAGTGTTAGGATATACTGACCAGTAAGTAACCACTTCTGTATACCCTGTACCTTTTTATTACGTAAAGGTTTATACTTGCTTTGAGTAGCATCATAAAGATCAGAAATCCAAGAAACTTCTTCTTTAGTAGCTCCTTTTAATTTAGGAAGTATAGAGTTAATCTCGTCAGCCATCTCTTTGCCAATAACTCTCTTATTAGCATCTAAGACATATTTATACATAAGACCTTCAATATCAGTTTCTACTAATCCTGCTTTATCTAGAGCTTCTACATCTTCTTTACTAAGTCTTCTTGATTGTTCAAAAGATTGTTCAGTAGATACTGCTCTTGTAGAGTCTGGTACATTAATCTGAGCATCAGTCTGTGTGTTATCGTATATGCCTTCATTATCATATATATTTTCAACAATAGAAGAAGCTTCTGCTTTAGACTTGCCTCTACTCATAAGAACTTTAATCATTCTTTTTCTATTTAAAGGACCAGTTTTATATACTCTAGGAAGATAACCTTCTTCAAAATTAATCTGAATACCTGCTTTATTAAGACGATCATAAAAACCATCATATACAGGTTGATAGACTTGCCTATTAGATAAATCTTTAAACTTATCTGAATTTATAATATCTCTTTTAATAGCAGCTTCTTCATTAGGAGCAGCTTGTAGACGTTGAGCATATTCACTTCGTAAAGCTTGTACCTCATTATCTAAACCAATAACTGTCTGTTGATCTATATCCCCATTATTATAAGCATTTCGTACATCTTCTCCTAACATAGAAGAACCGGGAACAACCTCTTCACCAAAGACTGCGTTTTCTACAGTCTTTTTATTTAACTTAACAGGAAGTTTAACTCTACCAGTATTAGGGTCTACAGGAGCATTACCTAAAAACTTTCTAAGTGATGTAGCTGCTTGATCTATACGAGCATCTCCATCTAATTCACCAGTAGTCATTACTTTAAATACACGACGACTAACTGATTTAGGAATAGCTCTTTGAATACCCGGTATACGAAAAGTTCTACGTAGCTCTCTAAAGATAGGTTGTAGTTGCTCAGCATCCTGTCCCACAGCAGCACTAATATTTGCAGCATTATTAGCAAACAAATTAACAATACGTGCTTCACCCTCTCCCCTACGAGAGAAATTATTTAAAACAGATAAAGCACTTTTCATAAGACCTGAAACTATAGGTCTGTTTTCCATAGGTTTAGAAGATTTATCTCTTCCAAAAATACCTTTTTGTGTAGCTGCAAAAGAACCACCAAGTTCAGCTTCATCATCTTTTATGCCTTTAGCTACTTGATCAAGAGTCTCTTCTAATTCTAAAGCTTTATTAGCTGATTGTTTCTGAACTATAGCTCCTAATCCTGAAGTTCCCGAACCTAGTGTACTACCACCTACAACACCTAAAGCACCTGCGTCTATAAGCCTATTAACATATTCAGCACCTTCATAAGGAATAGCAGTTTTATCAGCAGCTAAACCAGCAGCAGCTATTTGAGTAGCTTCTTGCGCTGTTTCAGTAATGCCTTCTGATATACCACCTCTTGCACCTCCTTTAGCTACTTTACCAGCAAAAGATAATCCTTTTTCTACAGCACTTTTAGCTACATCTTTACCTACTGTTTTACCTAATTCATCTGATACAGCTTTTTTACCAAACTGTGAAACTAAATTTTTAAGTAATAAAGAAGCGCCTATTTTATCTAGAATACCGACAGCTATACCCCCAGCCGCAGCAGCTTTATCTGCTGTTTCAGGATTAGCTCCTAATCTAATAGCTTCTTCCTTTACTTGTCCAGTACCGGCTAAACCACCTACCATAAAAGGAAGTATTAAAGCTGTTCCTGCTCCTAAAGTAGTACCTCCAACAGCAGCAACAGGTATTGCAGCAAGACCAGCAGCTATAGTAGGACCAACAGAACCTAAAGCATCTGCAAGCATGTCCTGTAAGAGTAATCCACCGCTCTCAAGTGCAGCACCTATTCCTTCTTTTTCATAGTCTTTAACTACTTCGCCATATCGTTTAGTTATAGATGAAGTACGCCGAGGAACACCATAAGACTTAATATCTTCTTCTTGTTCTTTTTGATTATTTATAGCCCACTGTTCTAACTCAGGTATATCAGTCAGCCTAGCAAAGACACCAATACCTTCAGCAGCAGACTTTTGAAACTCATTAAAAGAACGACCAGTTCTGTTCCAAAAACTATCTGGGTCTGTTGGTACAGTAGGCACAGCAGATACAGAAGAAGAAGTTACAGAACTTCTTTCTTCTTGACCTAAAGAATCTTCAGTCATTCCTGAAACAAAAGGACTTCCTGTAGAATATCCTTTAATAAGGTCTTCTGATTCTTGAAGAAGCTTCATTACTTCAGGAGAGAAACCAGATACAGTAGCAGGGTCTATTTGAGGTTGCTCTTTAGATATAGTTCCTCTTAGACCAGAAAGAAATGCATCTGCTTCTTTACTAGATTCACCATAGAAAGGTGTGTCTTCAGTAGGAGCTTCTTCATTCTTTACAGTTTGAAGTAATTGATCAGCTTCTGCTAATATTTCTTGTGTGTTAGTAGCCATTTTATTTATTTTTTTTTTATTTATATCTTTTAATAAACATAGTAAAGTTTTCCTCTAAGTCTCTACCTTTATTTCTTCTTACATAATCAGCAAAAGATGCTTCAGCCTCTTTCTTTTTCTTTGGATCAATTCCTGAACTCCAGAAGTTATACCAACCTATATTTTTATTTGGAATAAGTTCTTTTAATTGTTCTGTTTTACTATCCATAAAATTACTTATGTTTTCAAAATCTCCTTTAGTTAAAGTAGACTGACCACCTCTAAGCTTAAACTGTAGAGAAAGTGTTTCATTTTTAAATTTAAGTCCTCTAAGAATCCTATCAAACTGATCTTTTTGTGCTTTGCTTGTAGCAGCTATTTTAGCATTCTCAAGTTCTGCTATTTTAAGTTCAAAATTAGTTGCATCTTTAACATGTTGAGCTTCGTCTTTCTTTAATTTAAACTTAGATACTAGTAGTTCTACAGGTATATCTTTAATTTTAGAAGCAAGATCAGCATCTTCTCTATTTAATTTAGAAAGAGTACCAATTATATTAGAATCTTTAGCTCCTTTACCTATAGCTTGAAGGAATGTTTGCCCACCGGGTTGAGCAAGAATACTAGTTCCAAGATTAGCAAGAGCTAACCAACGATCATTATCCAAACCTGTGCGACGTTTTTCTAACTCTGCCCCTTTTTCAGTAGCACGTTTTTGTCGAGCTTTAAATAGCTCTTCTCGTGTTTCTCTTACTAAATCAGGAAGTCTGCTTGTTGAGTACGGAGAAGCAGTAGTAGCTTTATCAAGTTTATCAGCAAATTGAGCATTATATCCTTCAGGATAAGGAGCATCATCTACTCCTTGCTCTCTTATACGATCATCTAAAGAAGTATCAGATGCAGTAGTAGCAACAGCAGGTGTTTTAGCAGAAGATGTAGTAGCAGATTCAGGGATAGATTCAGTAATATTAGGCTGATCAGTACCACCCTGTCCAGCTATAATTTCTTCACGTAACTTATTTTTACGTTCTTCTTCAACAAATCTAGGATTATTTAATGCATCACGTAGCATAGCTTCTGGAGAAGCAGGATCAAGGTCTTTAAGAGCTTGTGCTTCTTTAGATATACCCATTGTAGTTGCAGCAGCAAATTTAGGATCACTCATAGCTGAATTAAGCATCGCTAATGGAGAAGTAGGATCAACCATACTTTTCTCAATTGATTGAGGAGCTTCTGCTTTTTTCTTTGTAGGAAGAAGACTTCTTAATTGCCGCTCACGAGCCATCCTTCTAGCCTCTGCCTCTGTTTCTTTAGATGAAATTTTATAGTCAGATGGAAAAGGATCAGCCATTCCTATATCACTAGCTCCACTACCTGCTTCTGCTTCTTGTCTAATAATAGCTCTATTTAAAAGGTCTGTAGAAGTGCCTTCGAGCTGTCTTTGACGAAGCATTCTTCTAGCTTCTTCATCTGTTTCTAAAGAAGGTGTTATAGGCTGATCTGCCATAGATAAACCCATCCTTCTTTCTTGTGCAGCTATTCTAGCTTCTATAGGAGACATAGCTATTCCTCTTCCTTTAGGAATTGTTCTAGAAGCTAAAAATTCAGGATCAATATCTGTTTCTTCAGGCATTTCAGCCATAGCAGAATCTTTATATTTTTTTATTAGTCGTGCATATTCACCGGGAGTAATTTCATTATTTAGTACTTTTTGAAACATTTCTTTATTATAATTAGACTCTATAGCAGATTGTGCTGCTGCTTCATTCATAGCCTGTCGAAAATTACCTCCTACTTGTTTTTTTACAACAATAGAACCTAGACCACTATTCTGATCTACTGGACCACCCTGCATACGTCTTACTAGACCACCTTTTGCTTTAAAAGCACCAAATGCTCCAGCAAGTCCTATTCCTGTAGCACCTAGACCTGCTGCTTGTTGAAGATAACTAGGAGCAGGAGTAGTTGTTTGTGTTTGTCGGTAAGTACTAGGTGCAAGAGGGAAACCACGAATAACAGATTGATATTGTTGTAGTGTTTGTTCAGGAAAGATTTGTTCTTCTTCAAACTGTTGTTTAGCTATATTTAATCCTTGTTGTGCTTGTGCTTGACGTTGTGCACCTACAGCTTCAACAGCAGTTAATTCTTTTAGAGCTTGTTGTGGAGCAATTTGACCTAACTGTGCAAATTGACTTGATCCTGCAAGTTCACGTTGACGCTGTTGAGCTAACCTTGCTTGAGCATCTTCATATGCAGCAGCTATACCACGAGTTTGAATATCTCCTAATTGCTGTTGTAGATTACGGTTTTGTTCAGCCTCTAGGATAGCCATACGTGAGCCACCGTAGCCACCAGCACCAACTGCTTGCGCTGCTAGTCCTTGTTGAGCTACATCTCCTTGACGAAGAGCCTCACGCTTTTGTATGTCAACAACCTGTTGTACATAAGGTGACATATAAGAACTAATTTCTGCACCAGTAGGTGTACGAGAAGCAGAAGCAGCAAGCTGAGTAGAAGGATCAAAATATTGCTGTCCCTGACCTACAAGACCTTGAATACCACTAAAAGCTTGTTCTTGTTCAGGAGTAAATCCAGCAACTTGTGGACCTTCATAAGGAATATACCCTTCAGTCTCACGCTTTTCTTGAATAGCTTGTGCTTTACCTAATACATCAGAAACAAAAGGTTTAAGTTCAGTAGGAAATTCAGATGTTTGAGTTACACTTTGACTAGCAGGAGGTGGAGGAGGTGGACTACCGCCACCACCAAACTGAATAAGACCAGTATTAGGATTGATTGTACCTGAACCACCCATATCACGTAGAACAACCATCTCTTCTTTATTGACATGAGCAAGCTCAGTATCTCCTTCAATACCTTTACCTGCTAAGTCTTCATATAAAGCATTATAGAGACAGATTTTTTCTGTAACTGAAAGTTCAGCAATAATATGTTTAGTTTCAATCATAGTCTCAATCATTGTATTCTACTTCCTTTGTAACAACAGTGTTGTATTTTTTAAATCCATGTTTCTTTAAGAATTTAAGCCAACCGCTTCTAATGTAACCTTCAATGCGTTTGCAGTTATTTTCTTTTGCATACTCTAATAATGGAGAACCTTTTTGCCAAGAATAGTCTAGCCATTTATTTATTGTATGTGGTTTAGCTCCTACTAAAGATAATAATAAAAGTTTATATTGCGGATGGTAAACTATTTGTGTTATCATTACACCCATTATGCCTTCTTCTTTATTAGCAGCTATCCATAATATTGTTTGACCATGTATTAAACTATTATAAACATCTTCTAAATTTCGTTCACCTAATGTTCTATCTAATGGTTTTTGAACTAAATCTTTAACATAAGGCCAAGTTGCTTCTACTGCATTACTATTGATTTTTATTAATTCCATTAAGCTACTAAGTTTGCTAGTCCTCTTTCATCAAAGCCATTAATCTGTTTGTCAGAACCGTGTGCTTGTTCTCTTACATCTTCCATAAATTGATCTAGTTTAGCTGCACCTGCATTAGAAGAACCATCTCCAATATAAGAAACAACATCTGCTGCAAGCACATATTCATCAGGAGAGAGCATAGCCATATCTACTTCTCCACCATCTACACTAAAGGGTACTTCATCTGACTGACCATCACCCTTACCAACTACTTGTCCCTCAAAGTATCTTTGATCCTGTGATGGCATTCCACCTTCATTATAGCCTAAAAGACCACCCATAGCCAATTGTTTTGAATAGGCTGGATTAGATAATAATTGGTTCATAGACGAAGCACCACCTTCACTCTGCACTGGAGCAGCAGTAGGAGAACCAGCATTATTGCTATAAGCACCTCTTGAAAGAAGTTGATTCATAGACTCAGCACCTCCTCTTCCTTCTGTGGGAAGTTGAGATTCAAATTGTTTATCTATTCCTGCAACTCTCATAAGCAGTCCTACAGGTGTATTAGAAATATTTTTCATAAAATCATTAAACTGCTGACGTGTTGGTCCACCATCTGCACGATTAATTATACCACCTTGAGCAAACCCTCC